>JACCDR011855128.1_pt1 | contig 92446 bp, 91 predicted proteins | sample 7446431 | NCBI WGS metagenome assembly JACCDR01 (sample SAMN15323443, study PRJNA562643) | freshwater metagenome | isolation source: river surface water | place: USA:Blue River Watershed | collected 2017-08-17
TCACCCTGGATGCCGGCGCGCTGGACAAGCCCGAGGCGCCCTACGACCTGGTCAAGACCATGCGCGCCTCCGTGCTGGCCCTGGGCCCGCTGCTGGCGCGCTTCGGCCGCGCCCATGTGTCGCTGCCCGGTGGCTGCGCCATCGGCTCGCGCCCGGTGGACCAGCACATCAAGGGCTTGCAGCAGATGGGGGTCGAGATCCACGTGGAGCATGGCTACATGGTGGCCAGCCTGCCCGCCGGCCGCACCCGCCTGCGTGGTGCGCATATCCGCACGGACATGGTGACCGTCACCGGCACCGAGAACTTCCTCATGGCCGCCGCCCTTGCCGAGGGCGAGACCGTGCTGGAGAACGCCGCCATGGAGCCGGAGATCGGCGACCTGGCCGAGATGCTGATCGCCATGGGCGCGAAGATCGAGGGCCACGGCACCAGCCGCATCCGCATCCAGGGCGTGGAGCGCCTGCATGGCTGCACGCACAAGGTGGTGGCCGACCGCATCGAGGCCGGCACCTTCCTGTGCGCCGTGGCCGCCACGGGCGGTGAGGCGCTGCTTCGCAATGGCCGCGCCGACCACCTGGACGCCGTCATCGACAAGCTGCGCGAGGCGGGTGCCACCGTGGACGCCGTGCCCGAGGGCATCCGCATCCGCTCGGAAGGCCGCCTGCACGCGCAGAGCTTCCGCACCACCGAGTACCCCGGTTTCCCCACCGACATGCAGGCCCAGTTCATGGTGCTCAACGTGATCGGGCAGGGCGCCTCCGCGGTCACCGAGACCATCTTCGAGAACCGCTTCATGCACGTCAACGAGCTGCTGCGCCTGGGCGCGAAGATCCAGGTCGACGGCAAGACGGCGGTCATCGAGGGCGTGCCCCAGCTGTCCGGCGCCGCCGTCATGGCCACGGACCTGCGTGCCTCCGCCAGCCTGGTCATCGCCGGCCTGGTCGCCGAGGGCGAGACCGTGGTGGACCGCATCTACCACCTGGACCGGGGCTACGACCGCATGGAAGAAAAACTGCGCGGCCTGGGTGCCGACATCGAGCGGGTGAAATGAGCATGAGCCTGACCCTCGCCCTGTCCAAGGGCCGCATCTTCGACGAGACCCTGCCGCTGCTGAAAGCCGCCGGCATCGAGGTGCTGGAAGACCCCGAGAAGTCCCGCAAGCTGATCCTCGCCACCAACCAGCCCGACGTGAAGGTGGTGCTGGTGCGCGCCACCGACGTGCCCACCTACGTGCAGTACGGTGGCGCCGACCTGGGCGTGACCGGCAAGGACACGCTGATCGAGCATGGCAACCAGGGGCTGTACTCGCCGCTGGACCTGGGCATCGCCAGGTGCCGCGTGAGCGTGGCCGTGCGCGCCGACTTCGACTACGCCAGTGCCGTGCGCCAGGGCGCGCGCCTGCGCGTGGCCACCAAGTACGTGTCCATCGCCCGCGACTTCTTCGCCGCCAAGGGCGTGCACGTGGACCTGATCAAGCTGTACGGCAGCATGGAGCTGGCGCCCCTGACGGGCCTGGCCGACGCCATCGTGGACCTGGTGTCCACCGGCAACACCCTGCGCGCCAACCAACTCGTCGAGGTCGAGCAGATCATGGACATCTCCTCGCGCCTCGTCGTCAACCAGGCCTCGCTCAAACTCAAGCAGGCCCCGATCCGCCAACTGATCGACGCCTTCGCCAAGGCCACCCAGGCCTGACCCCGCCCCCATGACCTTCACTGCCCGTCCCCTGCGCCTGTCCACCACCCAGCCCGACTTCGAGGCCGCCTTCCAGGCGCGCCTGCACTGGTCGGCCGAGACGGATGCGGCCGTGGAGCATCGCGTGGCGGAGATCCTGGAGGCCGTGCGCACGCGCGGCGATGCGGCGGTGCTGGAGTACACCGCCCGTTTCGACGCGCTGCCCGCCGCGTCCATGCAGGACCTGGAGCTGACGCAAGCCGAACTGAAGGCCGCCTTCGACGCGTTGCCCGCCGCCCAGCGCGACGCATTGCAGCAGGCCGCTGCCCGCGTGCGCAGCTACCACGAGGCGCAGAAGAAGGCCTCCGGCGAGTCCTGGACCTACCGCGACGCCGACGGCACCCTCCTGGGCCAGAAGGTCACGCCCCTGGACCGCGTGGGCATCTACGTGCCCGGTGGCAAGGCGGCCTACCCGTCGTCGGTGCTGATGAACGCCATCCCCGCCCATGTGGCCGGCGTGGGCGAGATCATCATGGTCGTGCCCACCCCGCGCGGCGAGAAGAACCCGCTGGTCCTGGCCGCCGCCTACGTGGCCGGCGTCACCCGCGCCTTCCAGGTCGGCGGCGCCCAGGCCGTGGGCGCGCTGGCCTACGGCACCGCCACCATCCCCCGCGTGGACAAGATCACCGGCCCGGGCAACGCCTACGTGGCCAGCGCCAAGCGCCGCGTCTTCGGCCTGGTGGGCATCGACATGATCGCCGGCCCCAGCGAGATCCTGGTGCTGGCCGACGGCTCCACGCCGGCCGACTGGGTGGCGATGGACCTGTTCTCGCAGGCCGAGCACGACGAGCTGGCCCAGAGCATCCTGCTGTGCCCGGACGAGGCCTACATCGGCCAGGTGCAGGACGCCATCGACCGCCTGCTGCCGCAGATGCCCCGCGCCGAGATCATCGCCAAGAGCCTCAACGGCCGCGGCGCCCTGATCCACACCCGCAGCATGGACGAGGCCTGCGCCATCAGCAACCGCATCGCGCCCGAGCACCTGGAGGTCTCCAGCCGCGACCCGCACCGCTGGGAGCCCCTGCTCAAACACGCCGGCGCCATCTTCCTGGGCGCCTACACCAGCGAGTCGCTGGGCGACTACTGCGCCGGCCCCAACCACGTGCTGCCCACCAGCAGCACCGCCCGTTTCTCCAGCCCGCTGGGGGTCTATGACTTCCAGAAGCGCAGCAGCCTGATCGAGGTGAGCGAGCAGGGCGCGCAGGTGCTCGGCAAGATCGCCTCCGTCCTGGCCCACGGCGAAGGCCTGCCGGCCCATGCCCGCGCCGCCGAGATGCGCCTGAAGAACGAGAACAAGGGCTGACCGACCATGAGCGAACTCTCCCCCCAGATCGCCCGCCTGATCCGCCAGGACGTGCAGTCCATGCACGCCTACGCCGTGCAGGACGCCGCCGGCCTGGTCAAGCTCGACGCCATGGAGAACCCCTTCTCCCTGTCCCCCACGCTGCAGGCCGAGCTCGGCCGCCGCCTGGGCGCCGTCGCCATCAACCGCTACCCCGGCCCGCGCATCGACGAGCTGCGCGCCGCGCTGGCGCAGTACGCTGGCCTGCCCAAGGGTTGCGCGCTGATGCTGGGCAATGGCTCCGACGAGCTGATCTCCCTCATCGCCATGGCCTGCGACGTGCCCGGCGCGTCCATCCTGGCGCCGCTGCCCGGCTTCGTGATGTACGCCATGAGCGCGCAGCTGCAGGGCCTGCGTTTCATCGGCGTGGACCTCACGCCCGATTTCGAGCTGGATGAAGGCGCCATGCTGGCCGCCATCGAGCGCGAGCAGCCGTCCATCATCTACCTGGCCTACCCGAACAACCCCACCGCCAACCTGTGGGACGACGCGGTCATCGAGCGCATCATCGCCGCCGCCCCCGGCCTGGTGGTGATCGACGAGGCCTACCAGCCCTTCTCCAGCCGCTCGTACCTGGACCGCCTGGGCCGTCACCCGCACGTGCTGCTGATGCGCACCCTGTCCAAGTTCGGCCTGGCCGGCATCCGGCTGGGTTACATGATGGGCCCGGCGGCCTTGATCCACGAGATCGACAAGGTCCGCCCGCCCTACAACGTGAGCGTGCTCAATGCCGAGGCGGCGCTGTTCGCCCTGGACCATGCCGATGTCTACGCGCAGCAGGCGGCCGAACTGCGCACGCAGCGCGCCGTCCTGCTGGACAAGCTGGCCGCACTCCCGGGCGTGAAGGTGTGGCCCAGCGACGCCAACATGATCCTGATCCGGGTGCCCGACGCGGCCGCCGCCTTCGCCGGCATGAAGCGCCATGGCGTGCTGGTCAAGAACGTTTCTAAAATGCACCCATTGCTGGCCAATTGCCTGCGCCTGACCGTCGGCACCCCCGACGAGAACGCGCGCATGCTGTCGGCCCTGCAGTCTTCCCTATGACCACCACCACCGCCCCCCGCCAGGCCGAAGTCTCGCGCAACACCGCCGAGACGCAGATCCGCGTCGCCATCAACCTCGATGGCACCGGCCGCTCCAAGCTGTCCACCGGCATCGGCTTCTTCGACCACATGCTCGAGCAGATCGCCCGGCACGGCATGGTCGACCTGGAAATCGAAGCCAAGGGCGACCTGCACATCGACGGCCACCACACGGTGGAAGACGTGGGCATCACCCTGGGCCAGGCCTTTGCCAAGGCCCTGGGCGACAAGAAGGGCATCCGCCGCTACGGCCATGCCTACGTGCCGCTCGATGAAGCCCTGTCCCGCGTGGTGATCGACCTGTCCGGCCGCCCCGGCCTGGAGATGCACGTGCCTTTCAAGAGCGGCATGATCGGCGCCTTCGACACGCAACTGGCCTTCGAGTTCTTCCAGGGCTTCGTGAACCACGCCTTCGCCACCGTGCACATCGACAACCTGCGCGGCGAGAATGCCCACCACCAGTGCGAGACGGTCTTCAAGGCCTTCGCCCGCGCCCTGCGCGCCGCGGTGGAACTGGACGCCCGCGCGGCCGGCACCATTCCGTCCACCAAGGGCTCCCTGTAAGCCTGCCTCACTGCGTCAGTCGAGACAATGAAAACCGTTGCGGTCGTTGATTACGGCATGGGCAACCTGCGTTCGGTCACGCAGGCCGTCGTCCATGCGGCCCAGGGCACCGGGGTCGAGGTCGTCTGGGCCCGCCGCCCGGAAGAAGTGATGGCCGCCCAGCGCGTCGTCCTGCCTGGCCAGGGCGCCATGCGCGATTGCATGCGCGAGCTGCACGAGTCCGGCATGTTCGATGCCGTCATGCATGCTGCGGCGCACAAACCCCTCATGGGCGTGTGCGTGGGCATGCAGATGCTGCTGGACCGCAGCGAGGAAGGCCCCACCGAGTCGCTGGGGTTGATCCCGGGCGAGGTGGTCCGCTTCGACCTGGCCGGCCGCGTGCAGGCCGATGGCACCCGTTTCAAGGTGCCGCAGATCGGCTGGAACCGGGTGCACCAGCGCCAGGACCACCCGGTGTGGGCCGGGGTGGAGGACGGCAGCTGGTTCTATTTCGTCCACAGCTTCTACGCCCGCCCGTCGGATGCCCGCCACACCGTGGGCGAGGCCGACTACGGCGGCTTCTTTACCGCGGCGGTTGCCCGGGATAATATTTTCGCCACCCAGTTCCACCCGGAGAAGAGCGCGGACGCAGGCCTGGCCCTGTACCGCAACTTCCTCCACTGGAACCCCTGATTCCACCTCACGCATTTCTCATGCTTCTCATTCCCGCCATTGACCTGAAGGACGGTCACTGCGTTCGCCTGAAACAAGGCGACATGGACCAGGCCACCACGTTCGGCGAGGACCCGGCCGCCATGGCCCGTTCCTGGCTCGAGAAGGGCGCCCGCCGCCTGCACCTGGTGGACCTCAATGGCGCCTTCGCCGGCAAGCCACAGAACTTCTCGGCCATCAAGTCCATCCTCAAGGCCGTGGGCGACGACATCCCGGTGCAGCTCGGTGGCGGCATCCGCGACCTGGACACCATCGAGAAGTACATCGACGGCGGCCTGCGCTACGTGATCATCGGCACCGCCGCGGTCAAGAACCCCGGCTTCCTCAAGGACGCCTGCAGCGCCTTCGGCGGCCACATCATCGTGGGCCTGGACGCCAAGGACGGCAAGGTCGCCACCGACGGCTGGAGCAAGCTCACCGGCCACGAGGTCGTGGACCTGGCCAAGAAGTTCGAGGACTGGGGCGTCGAGTCCATCATCTACACCGACATCGGCCGCGACGGCATGCTCTCGGGCATCAACATCGACGCCACCGTCAAGCTGGCCCAGGCCCTGACCATCCCTGTCATCGCCTCCGGCGGCCTGTCCAACATGGCCGACATCGAGCAGCTGTGCGCGGTGGAGAGCGAGGGCGTCGAGGGCGTGATCTGCGGCCGCGCCATCTACTCCGGCGACCTCGATTTCGCCAAGGCGCAAGCCCGCGCCGACGAACTCGGCGCCTGAGCGAAGGACTGCCTTGCTGGCCAAACGCATCATCCCCTGCCTTGACGTCACGGGCGGCCGTGTCGTCAAGGGCGTGAACTTCGTCGAGCTGCGCGATGCCGGCGACCCGGTGGAGATCGCCGCCCGCTACAACGAGCAGGGCGCCGACGAGCTCACCTTCCTGGACATCACCGCCACCAGCGACGGCCGGGACCTGATCCTGCACATCATCGAGGCCGTGGCCTCACAGGTCTTCATCCCCCTCACGGTGGGTGGCGGCGTGCGCACGGTGGAGGATGTGCGCCGCCTGCTCAATGCCGGCGCCGACAAGACCAGCTTCAACTCCGCCGCCATCGCCAACCCGCAGGTGATCAACGACGCCTCGGACCGCTATGGCTCGCAGTGCATCGTGGTCGCCATCGACGCCAAGCGCCGCCAGGGCGAGGACCTGGCCGCCCGCGGCGAGGGCTGGGACGTCTACAGCCATGGCGGCCGCAAGAACACCGGCCTGGACGCCGTGCAGTGGGCCGCCGAGATGGCCCGCCGCGGCGCCGGCGAGATCCTGCTGACCAGCATGGACCGTGATGGCACCAAGTCCGGCTTCGACCTGGGCCTGACCCGCGCCGTGGCCGATGCCGTGCCCGTGCCCGTGATCGCCTCCGGCGGCGTGGGCAACCTGGACCACCTGGCCGATGGTGTGCAGCAGGGCGGCGCCGATGCGGTGCTGGCCGCCAGCATCTTCCACTACGGCGAGTACACCGTGGGCCAGGCCAAGCTGCACATGGAGCAGCGCGGCATTCCCGTGCGCCTGTGAGGACACGCGGCATCGCCGTGCGCCTCTGACGGCACGCGGCATCGCGGTCCGCCCGAAACCCGCTCCTGCGACCCGGGGCCGCGTCCCCGTTCGCTTCACCTGACGCCCGCATGGGCGACAATGCCCCCATGAACTGGTTGGACGAAGTCAAGTGGGACGAGCGCGGGCTCGTGCCCGTCATCGCGCAGGAAGCCGCCAGCGGCGACGTGCTCATGTTCGCGTGGATGAACCGCGAGGCGCTGCAGCTCACCGCGCAGCAGGGCCGGGCCGTGTACTTCAGCCGTTCGCGCAACAAGCTGTGGTTCAAGGGCGAGGAGTCCGGCCATGTGCAGGCGGTGCATGAAATCCGCCTGGACTGCGACAACGACGTGGTGCTCCTGAAGGTCACCCAGACCGGCCACGAGCCCGGCATCGCCTGCCACACCGGCCGCCACAGCTGCTTCTACAGCGTCCTCAAGGACGGCCAGTGGCAGGCCGTCGACCCGGTCCTGAAGGACCCGGGCAGCATCTACAAGTAAGGGGCCGACCATGAGCGACCTGTCTTCCACCGACGTGCTGGCCCGCCTGGCCGCCGTCCTTGAAAGCCGCAAGCCCGCCAACGGCGGCGACCCGGACAAGAGCTATGTCGCGCGCCTGCTGCACAAGGGCCCCGACGCCTTCCTGAAGAAGGTGGGCGAAGAGGCCACCGAGCTGGTCATGGCCGCCAAGGACTGCGACCACGGCGGCGACAAGCAGAAACTGGTCGGCGAAGTGGCCGACCTGTGGTTCCACAGCATGATCGCGCTGGCCCACTACGGCCTGTCCCCCGCCGACGTGGTGGGCGAGCTGGCCCGGCGCGAGGGCCTGTCCGGCCTGGAGGAAAAGGCCCGGCGCAAGGACGCGGCCTGACGCCGCCCCCAACCGCCCCGCAAGGCCGTACCATGCCGGGATCCCAGGAGGGACCATGAGCGACCCCGACATCCTCGACGCCACGCCCCGCCCGCCCCAGCCGCAATCCGAGGGCGAGCGCACCCTGATGCACGTCCTGTATGCGATGCATACCATCGCCTGGATCAGCATGGGCACGCTGGCCGTCATCGCGCTGGTAGTCAACTACCTGCGCCGCGACGACACGCGCAACCCGGCCTACGGGGTGCACCACCAGTACATGATCCGCACCTTCTGGTGGACCCTGCTGTGGCTGGTGGTGACCTCGCCGCTGTACCTGCTGTTCATCCTGCCCGGCCTCATTGCCCAGGGCATCGTCGGCCTGTGGTACCTGTACCGGTGCCTGCGCGGCTGGATGCGGCTGGTCGAGAACCGGCTTCCCTGACAACCTCCAACGACAAAAACGCATCCGCAACGACATGAGCGCCCACGACCCGAACTGCATCTTCTGCAAGATTGCCCAAGGCCAGATCCCGTCCAAGAAGGTCTACGAGGACGAGGAGATCTACGCCTTCCACGACATCAACCCCTGGGCGCCGGTGCATTTCCTGATCATCCCCAAGGCCCACGTCCCGTCCATGGCCCAGGTCACGGGCGAGCACGCCGCCTTGCTGGGTCGCATGATGGCCCTGGTGCCCCAGCTGGCCGTGCAGGAGGGCTGCAACCCCTACCCCCAGGGCGGCTGGCGTATCGTCTGCAACACGGGCGACGAGGGCGGCCAGGAGGTGCACCACCTGCATTTCCACGTCATCGGCGGCGCCCGGCCCTGGAAAAAGGGCTGACCGGCCCCATTCTCGGGCCACAGGTACGGGCAATTACCGACCCTGCGCGGCGGCGGAACCCACCCGGCCGTCTAGAATCGCAAACAGTTCTTTCAGGAGTTATTCCATGGGTTCGTTTTCCATCTGGCACTGGCTGATCGTGCTGCTGATCGTGGTGCTCGTGTTCGGCACCAAGAAGCTCAAAAACATGGGCCAGGACCTCGGCGGCGCCGTCAAGGGCTTCAAGGACGGCATGAAGGACGGCTCGACCTCCGAGCAGCAGGCGGCTGCCCCCTCCCAGCAGGTCACCCAGGCCCAGCCTGGCGCGGACAAGGCCACCATCGACGTCGAAGCCCGCAACAAGTCCTGAGCGGCTGACCGCTCGGAGTTGAAGTGATCGATCTCGGCATATCCAAGATGGCGCTGATCGGCGCGGTGGCGTTGATCGTCATCGGGCCGGAGAAGCTGCCGCGCGTCGCCCGCACGGTGGGTACCCTGCTGGGCAAGGCTCAGCGCTACGTGGCCGACGTCAAGGCCGAGGTCAATCGCTCGATGGACCTCGAAGAGCTCAAGAAGATGAAGGAGACGGTGGAGACCGCTGCCCGCGACGTGGAAACCGCCGTGAGCAGCACCACCGCCGACCTCGAGCGCGAGCTCGGCGGCGCCTCCGAGGTCGCCAACAGCGCCTACGAGCCGCTGCAGACCTTCCCCGAATACAAGCACCCGCGCAAGAACTTCCGCCTCAAGCAGGGGGCCGTGCCCCAGTGGTACAAGGCCCGCGCCGGTGTGCGCAAGAACGCCCTGTCGGGCGCGGCGCGCGTGGCCCGTTACCGGCCCAAGAAATTCAACTGATGGCCGATCCCCAGAACGACAAAGACGACGAGCTCGCCGGTACCGAACAGCCCTTCGTGGCGCACCTGATCGAGCTGCGCGACCGTCTCATCAAGGCCCTGATCGCCGTCGGCATCGCCGGCGCCGCGCTGGCGCTGTGGCCGGGCCCCGGCGCCCTGTACGACCTGCTGGCCGCCCCGCTGACGGCGACCCTGCCCAAGGGCGCGACCCTGATCGCCACCTCGGTCATCTCGCCCTTCCTGGTGCCGCTGAAGATCCTGCTGATGGCGGCCTTCATGCTGGCCCTGCCGGTGGTCCTGTACCAGCTGTGGGCCTTCGTCGCGCCGGGCCTGTACAGCCACGAGAAGAAGCTGGTGCTCCCGCTGGTGCTGTCCAGTACGGTGCTGTTCTTCATCGGGGTGGCGTTCTGCTACTTCTTCGTCTTCGGCCAGGTCTTCACCTTCATCCAGGGCTTCGCGCCCAAGAGCATCACGGCCGCGCCGGACATCGAGGCCTACCTGGGCTTCGTGCTGTCCATGTTCCTGGCCTTCGGCCTGGCGTTCGAGGTGCCCATCGTGGTGATCGTGCTGGCGCGCATGGGCATCGTGTCCATCGAGAAGCTCAAGGCCTTCCGCAGCTACTTCATCGTGCTGGCCTTCATCATTGCGGCGATCGTCACGCCGCCGGATGTGGTCTCGCAGCTGGCCCTGGCCATCCCGATGTGCCTGCTCTACGAGATCGGCATCTGGGCGGCGCAGCTGTTCATCAAGCACACCAAGGCGCCTGACGAGGAGGCCGCGGCCTCCTCGGAGTCCTGATCCTCAGTCCTGCCCCAGCAGCGCCAGCGCGAACTCGCGGGCGTTGAAGGTTTCCAGGTCTTCCAGCTTCTCGCCCACCCCGATGAAGTAGACGGGGATGGGCTTTTCCTGGGCGATGGCGGCCAGCACGCCGCCCTTGGCCGTGCCGTCGAGCTTGGTCACGATGAGGCCGGTCAATCCCAGTGCGGCATCAAACGCCTTCACCTGCGCCAGCGCGTTCTGCCCGGTGTTTCCGTCGATCACCAGCAGCACCTCGTGCGGGGCGGTCCCATCGGCCTTCTGCACCACGCGCTTGATCTTCTTGAGCTCCTCCATCAGGTGAAGCTGCGTCGGCAGGCGCCCGGCGGTATCCACCAGCACCACGTCCTTGCCCCGGGCGCGCCCTGCGGTGACGGCGTCGAAGCTCACCGCCGCCGGGTCGCCGCCCTGCTGGCTCACGATCTCCACGGTGTTGCGGTCAGCCCAGATCGCCAGCTGCTCGCGGGCGGCGGCGCGGAACGTGTCGGCGGCGGCCAGCAGCACGGTCTCGCCCGCATCGGCCAGGTGCTTGGTCAGCTTGCCGATGGAGGTCGTCTTGCCTGCGCCGTTCACGCCCGCCACCATGATCACGGTGGGCGCATGCGCCCCGATCACCAGGGGTTTTTGCAGCGGCTCCAGCAACTGCGCCAGCACGTCGGCCAGAATGTTCTTCACCTGCACGGGGCGCGTGGCGCCGGTGGAGGCGACCTTGCGCTTGACCTCGGCCAGCAGCCACTGGGTGGCCTGCACGCCGGCATCGGCCATCAGCAGCGCGGCTTCGAGCTCCTCGTAGAGCGCGTCGTCGATCTGCCCGCCGGTGAAGACCTGGCTGATGCTGGAGCCCGTCTTGCGCAGGCCGGCGCTCAGGCGGCTGAACCAGCCCTGGCGCTCGGCCGCCACCGGGGCGGCCGGGGCTGCGGCGGGCAGGTCCATCGCACGCACCAGCGCGCTGCCGATCAGGCCGCCGGTGGCGGGTGCAGCCGCAGGGACCGCCGTCGCCGGAGAGGCCGGGGGCTGCGAGGCCGGCGCAGGGGTAGCCGCAGGTGCGGCCACGGGTGCGGTGGCCGCGGGTATGGTGGGGTCCGGGGCAGCCGAAGGCACGGGCGCTGCGGCGGCCGCGGGGACCTCGGGCGCCTCGGGCAGGGCCTCGGGTGCAGGCGGGATCGCCGGCGCGGGCGCCGGTGCGGGGGTTTTCTTCCGGAAGAAACTGAACATCGATAAGCTTTGGGAACTCACAGGATTCTATGAAACCGCTCCTCTCGCGCCTGTTCCTGCCGGTGGGCCTCTCGCTGGGCCTGGTTTCCGTGTCCCTGGCGGCTGCCCCGGCGAAGCCGGCGGCCACCGCCCTGGCCCCGGCCCGGGCGGCCTCCGCGCCGTCCACCGCCGCGGTCCACCACCACACCCTGGCCAACGGCATGACGCTCATCGTCAAGCCCGACCGCCGTGCCCCCACCGCGGTCCACATGCTCTGGGTGCGCGTGGGCTCGATGGACGAGGTCGACGGCAGCAGCGGCATCGCCCACGTGCTCGAGCACATGATGTTCAAGGGCACCCACCGCCTCCAGCCCGGCGAGTTCTCCCGCCGCGTTGCGGCGCTCGGCGGCCGCGAGAACGCCTTCACCGGACGCGACTACACCGGCTACTTCCAGCAGATCCCCAGCAACCGGCTGGAGGAGGTCATGCGCCTGGAGGCCGACCGCTTCGCCAACAACCGCTGGGCCGACGACGAGTTCCGCCGCGAGATCGAGGTGGTGAAGGAGGAGCGCCGCCTGCGCACCGAGGACTCGCCCCGTGCCCTCATGTCCGAGGTCCTCACCGCCAACGTCTTCCTCGCCTCGCCCTACCGCCGCCCCGTCGTCGGCTGGATGAGCGACCTCGACGCGATGACGCCCGACGACGTGCGGGCCTTCCACCGCCGCTGGTACGTCCCGGCCAATGCCGCCGTGGTCGTGGCGGGCGATGTCGATCCCGCGCAGGTGCTGCGCCTGGCCGAGCGCACCTACGGCCGCATCGCCACCCAGCCCCTGCCTGCGCGCAAGCCCCGTGAGGAGCCCGTGCAGGCCGGCCTGCGCCGCGTCGAGGTCAAGGCCCCGGCGGACCAGAGCTATGTGGCGCTGCAGTTCAAGGTGCCGCGCATGACCTCGCTCGCGCCCGGGCCCGAGAACGACGATGCCGTCGCCCTGTCCGTGCTGGCCGCCGTGCTGGACGGCTATGACGGCGCGCGCCTGGACCGCGCCCTCACGCAGGGCCCCGACCGCGTGGCCGACAGCGCCAGCGCCTACAACGGCCTGTACGGCCGCGGCCCGCAGCTGTTCACGCTGGACGGCGTGCCTGCGCCAGGCAAGACGACCGAGCAGGTCGAGGCCGCCCTGCGCGCCGAGGTGGCGCGCGTGGCCCGCGAAGGCGTCACCGAGGCCGAGCTCCAGCGCGTCAAGACCCGCTGGACGGCCGGCGAGGTCTACAAGCTCGACGCCGTCATGAGCCAGGCCCGCGAGCTGGGCATCTACTGGTCGCTGGGCCTGCCGCTGGACACCGGCACGCAGCTGGTCAACCGGCTGCGCGGTGTCACCGCCGCCCAGGTGCAGTCGGTGGCGGCGCGCTACTTCGGCGACGACCAGCTCACTGTCGGCGTGCTGCGCCCGCTGCCGCCGGACCCGAACCGCAAGCCGCGCACGCCGCCGCCCGGCGCACGGCATTGACCCGCGCCCCCGACGAACCGACCCCGAGGCACCATGACCCCGCGCCAACGCCCCGTCCTGCCCGCCGCCCGCGCCCTGGCGCTGGGCCTGCTCATGCTGCTGGCCACGCCCCTGGCCTTCGCCATCCTGCCGATCCAGCACTGGGTGCAGCCCAGCGGGGCGCAGGTCTACTTCGTCCAGAGCCCGGACATCCCCATGGTGGACGTGCAGCTGGACTTCGACGGCGGCAGCCGCCGCGACCCGCCGGGCCAGGCCGGCCTGGCCAGTGTCATGGCCGGCCAGGTGCGCAACGGCATCCCCGGCATGGACGAGAACCAGCTGGGCGAGGCCTGGGCCGACCTGGGTGCCAGCTTCGGCGTGGGCGCCAGCGGCGACCGCCTGAGCGCGGCCCTGCGCTCGCTCACCGACCCGGCCCTGCTGCCCCAGGCCATCGACCTGGCCTCGCGCCAGCTGGCCCAGCCCAGCTTCCCGCCCGAGCTGTGGGCGCGTGACCGGGCGCGCATCATCGCCTCGCTGCGCGAGGCCTACACCCGCCCGGCCACCGTGGCCCAGCGCAACTGGTCGCCGGCGGTCTTTGGCGGCCATCCGTATGGCTGGGAGCCCACCGAGGAAAGCCTGAACACCATCGGCGTGCAGGACCTGCGCGCCTTCCACACGCGCCACGTGCAGGCCTGCCGCGCGCGGGCCACGGTCGTCGGCGCGGTCAGCCGCGAGCAGGCCGACCGCCTGGTGGCGCAGCTCCTGGCCCGCTTGCCGGGCCAGTCCCCCACCGCCTGCGAGACCCTGCCGCGCGTGCCCGAGGTCCCGCCCCTGGCCGCGCCGGTCACGCGCGAGATTCCCTTCGCCTCGGCCCAGGCCCATGTGCTCATCGGCCAGCCTGGCTACAAGCGGGACGACCCGGACTACTTCCCCCTGGTGGTGGGCAACTACATCCTGGGTGGCGGCGGCTTCGTCTCGCGCCTGTACAACGAGGTGCGCGAGAAGCGCGGCCTCTCCTACAGCGTCTACAGCTACTTCTCGCCGGGCCTGCATTCAGGCGCCTTCGGCGTGGGCCTGCAGACCCGGCCCGACCAGGCGCGCCAGGCCGTGCAGGTGGCGCGGGATGTCGTCGCCCGCTTCGTGGCGGAGGGGCCGACCGAGGCGGAGCTGAAGGCCGCCAAGGACAACCTCGTGGGCGGCTTCGCGCTGCGCATCGACACCAACCGCAAGCTGCTGGACAACGTTGCCACCATCGCCTGGCACGGCCTGCCGCTGAACTACCTGGACACCTGGACCCGCCAGGTGCAGGCCGTCACCGTGGCGGACATCCGCGCCGCCTTCGCCCGCAAGCTGCAGCCCGATCGCATGGTCACCGTGATCGTGGGAGGCGGCACCGCCGTGTCGTCTGCCGGTCCGTCCGCCCCACCGGCGCGTTGACAGCAATCCCACAGCCAAGCCCTGTCAGGGTTGACAGGGGATGGTCAGTCACGGGCGCGAGGCACCGCCACAATCGCCTGCGCGCTGTCTCACGAGGCGTGACATCAAAGGGAGAAGAGAAAAAGAGAGAGAAGAGGCAGAACCTCGCGCGGCCAACGGCCGCGTTTTTTTTTGCCTGTACCCGGGCGCGGCGTCCCGGGGCCTGCCGGGGGCGTTTCCCTTAAGCTCTCGTCCATGGCTTCTTCTTCACCTGCGCGCAAGGCAGGCTCATCCGTCTCCTCCGGCGCGGCCCGCAAGCCCGCCGGCAAGGCTGCCCACGAGGTGCGCATCATCGGCGGCCAGTGGAAACGCACCCGGTTGCCCGTGGCGGATCGCCCCGGCCTGCGCCCCACGCCCGACCGCGTGCGCGAAACCCTGTTCAACTGGCTGGGCCAGGACCTGTCCGGCTGGGAGGTGGTCGATGCCTTCGCCGGCACCGGCGCCCTGGGCCTGGAGGCCGCCTCGCGCGGCGCCGCGCGCGTGCTGCTCGTGGAGCAGGAGGGCGCCCAGGCCGATGCGCTGCGCGCCGTCGTCCAGCGCCTGCAGGGCGCGCAGGCGGTGAAGGTGGAGCGTGGCAACGCCATCAGCGTCCTGCAGCGCCTGGCCCCGGCCAGCTGCGACCTGGTCCTGCTCGACCCGCCTTTCGATGCCGGCCTCTACGACAAGGCCCTGGCCGCCGCCGCGCCGGCGGTGCGCGCCGGGGGCTGGCTGTACCTGGAATCGCCCACGGCCTGGACGGACGAGGCCCTGGCCCCCTTCGGCCTGTGCGTGCGCAGGCACCTCAAGGCCGGGGCGGTGCACGCGCACCTGCTGCAGCGGGCCACGCCAGCGCCATAATCCGCCGCACAGCAGGAGAACCCCATGGACCAGCCCGTCATCGCCGTCTACCCCGGCACCTTCGACCCCCTGACCCTGGGCCATGAGGACGTGGTGCGCCGCGCGGCCAAGCTGTTCGACCAGGTGGTCCTCGCCGTCGCGGCCGGCCACCACAAGAAGACCCTCTTCACCCTGGACGAGCGCATGGCCATGGCACGGGAGGTCTTTGCCGACATGCCGCAGGTGCGGGTCGCCACCTTCACCGGCCTGGTGCGTGACTTCGCCGTCGCGCAGGGTGCGCGGGCCCTGGTGCGCGGCGTGCGCAGCGTCAGCGACTTCGACTACGAGTTCCAGCTCGCCGGCATGAACCGCCACCTCATGCCCGACGTGGAGACGGTCTTCCTCACCCCCGGCGAGAAGTACCAGTTCATCAGCAGCACCCTGGTGCGCGAGATCGCCACCCTCGGCGGCGAGGTCCACCAGTTCGTCTCGCCCGTGGTGCAGGCGCGGCTGCTGGACAAGGTCCGCGGCTAGGGTACTGGCACCGGCACCGCCGTCAGCTTTCTGAACGGTCCTGCCACGCGCGGCAGGAGGGATCGCATTTAGCTCAGCCGTTACGCAAGGAGGTTCTGCAACTCATCAGGAACCTCCATGGAATCGACTCACAGGCCGGCGGCTGCGTTCGCCCTCCCGCCCGGGCTGACGGCGCCTGAGGCCGGTCCCCGGCCCTCCCTGAGTGCCCTGTGGCCGGTCGTGCAAGCCATCGACTCGAAATGCCGTGGGGACTTCAAGGTGCTGGCGGCCGGCCGGATCCGCGAGTCCAAGGGGGGGCGGGGTGCCTCAACCGACCCCGTGACGCCGGGGGACACGGCGCACGGCCCGGTGCAGCTCACGGTCTACGTGCCCAAGGCCTGGCGCGACGCCCATCCCCGGCAGTACCAGGCCCTGGTGCAGGCGGCCCAGCAGGACCTGGCCGGTGCGCTGGGGGATACCCTGGAGCCGCCGGTCCAGTTCTCCACGGGGTCGGCCGACACGATGTTTGGGTTGAAGCGTGTTCCCCGCGCGCTGGCCTTGCTGTCGGAGTTGGCTGCCAGCGGCCTCGACGAGGTGCGGACACGGTTGCACGAACGGCTGGTCTGCGTCCTGAAGGAACCCGAAGTGACCAAGCCGGTCATGCACTCGTCGCTGCACCTCCCCGGCCTGGCGAGCCCGCCCGGCGCGGGCTGGCAGGAACCGGACGAACCCGACGAGACCGACGGGCCTGCGCAGCCCGTCGCCGCCGAGCCCCTGCAGCCTGCACAAGGCCATGCGCAGGCCTCGCCCCCCGCGCCGGCCGATGGCCCGGGCAAGGCGGTGCCGACGCCGGCTTCGCGGCTGTACGAGGCGTTCAAGGGCCGCTTCGCAGGAGCCGACCGCAAGTCGTCCAATCTGTTGGCGACCAGCACGGCGGCGGGCCCGGGCGGCAAGACGGTGAACCTCCTCAAGGCGGCAGGCACGCGTTTTTCGGGCCACGCCTTCCAGGCGCACGACATGGGGGTTCGCATCGATCCGCAAGACCCTGTCCTCGAGGCCATCGCACCCAGCCGGGTCCTGCACATCCTGTTCGGCGACTTCAACGCGGACGCGGCGGCGGGCGGCTCCCACCTCCATCCGCACCAGTACCCCTACGCCCTCGACAAGCTCAAGCCGGGCGTCCCCGACAGCTACGCCTGGCCGATCGAGCGCCGGTTCTGGAATGCCCGGGTCGGCACCGAGGGGGCGGTGATCCACTCGTACTTCCCGCGGGACTTCGCAGCCAACGAGATCCTCGGGATGGCCCTGGAGGAATGGCGCAAGACCAGGAAGGAAGCGGTGGCCAGCCCCCGCGCGGCGCTGTCGCCGGGCCGGACCTCCTTCACCTTCGAGCGGGAGCGGCAGGGGCTGACACTGCGGTTCAAGGCGGTCCTGGACGGGCAGGGCAAGGCCTCCGGCACAGGGCGTATCCACGCCCTGTATCCGGCCAACACGCCGGCCAACATGATCAACCGCCTGGCCCGGACGTACGCGTCCAGCCTGGCTGCCTTCGACTGGAAGGCCTTGCGCACGCTCCCCCAGGGTGAGGCGTACAACCGTCTGGCCGACCTCCTGGAGGCCCGCGGGCCAGAGGTGGCCGCGTTGTCTGCACCGACGCTGGAGCGCCTTCACTACCACGTGGACTACATCGGCTGCCTGCTGCGCGTGGTCTATCCGGAGCGTTACGTGGAACCCAAGGACAAGCTGTGAGCGCTTGCCGCTTGGCTGAAGCAAGCTGACGGAGCCTGCGTGGCCCGGCCCGCGTGGCGTTGCCCGCGCCAAAATTCGCCCGATTCTTGAACGCTGGGGAAGCCTTGGAAATTGTTGACCGACGTGCAGGACGCGTGGCCTCCCCGCTGCCAGGGCCGGGGAGCCCGGCGTCCTCCGATGACGCCGGGCATGGCCGCCAGGCCGGTTCGCCCGGCGCGCCGACGCCACGGCGTGAGGCCCTGCTGGGTCGGGGGGCGCCCGCGCCGGACGGCAAGGCGCTGCTCACGCGGGACTGCAAGACGGCGCCGGCCGGCCTCACGCCATCCAGGCCCTCCCTGAGCGGCGAGCCGTGGCTCGACAAGTTGCTGGCCCAGGGGGAGGGCGCGGCGGCGCTGCAACGTATCCGTTCGTTCGCCGAGGGGCGGGAAGGCCAGGCCCTGCCCGTGGCCCGCCCGGGTCTCGTCATCGACGAGACCGACCTGCGCTGGGTCGAGCGGCTGGAGTCCCTGCATGTGGTCCAGTCCCGCCTGCCCGGGCTGGCGATGGGGGCCTCGCAGCGCGGGGCGCTGGCGGAAGGCCTGGGAGAGGCCATCGACCGCATGTCCCGCACCCTCATGAAGGCGGGCTCGGGCAAGCCCTCCCTGCAGGCAGCAGACGCCCAGGCGGCGCAGGCCGTGAACCGGCCCGCCCTGCTCGACGCCTTCCTCGAGGCCTGGCCTGATGGCGTCGCCGATCGCGCCGTCGATCGCGACCAGGCCCGCCGCACGGGGCGCGCGGTCGGCTTGCGCCTGTGCGGCTACTCGATGGGCCGCAAGCCGCGCCAGGAGTGCCTGGTCCGCTGGGCCGCCGCGCTCGGCAGCGCCCCTGAGGCCTCGCGTCAGCTGCAGCTGACGTACTTCATGCAGGGCTTCGCCTGGGCCCTGTCACCGCGCCCGCCGCAGTCCGTGCTGCTGGCGCGCGACATGGTCGAATCCCTGTGCCGAGGCTGCGGGGCCCCGGCGGAGGCCGCGGCCACTGCGGGCGAGGCCACCGATGCGGCGCGGAAACGGTTCATCGTCGGCCTGCGCGGCATCGTCCTGGGCCTGGGCTGCGGGCTGATGTCGGGCGAGGTCCTGGGGGCCGTGCTGCGCACGCTCCTGCGGCCCGCCGAGTCCCTGGACGCGTCCGACGCGCGCCGCTGGCTGGGCAGCGAGGGCCTGGCGCAGGCCTTGTACAACCTGGTGGATGTCATGGGCGGCAAGGCCTTGCCTTCAGCCCACCTGGCGGTCATCGTGGAGCACCTGCTCGCGCAGCCGGCCGCCGGTGCCGTGAAGGCCCGGTGGATCACCGTGCTGGTGCAGGGCCTGGGCGGGCCGGACATGGGCGTTGCGGCAGGCCGGCTGCTGCTCAAGGCGCTGGCCGGCCCCGGGCTGCAGGACCAGGCCACGCGCGGCCTGGTGCTGCGGGCGCTGGCGGCCGCCTCGGGCCAGGCGGCCGATCCGCTGGCGCGTCGCGCCCGGCTCGCGGTGGCGGGCTGCGACCTGCCCCCTGCCTCGCTGTGGCGGCTGGTGGAGGGGCTGTTCCGGCCCCAGGACGAAGCGCCGGTCCTGGCACTTCCGGAGCTGAGGGAGGCCGTGTGCGCCACGATGGCCCAGGCTGCCCGCCTGGACGCGTCGCAGCGGGCGCTGCTGGCCTGCTGCCTGGGCAGCCTGGGGCAGGTGTCATCGCTGGACCGGGCAGGTTTCGATGGCCTGCTGGCCTCGCTGGAAGCGCCCCTCAAGCCCGGCCACACCCTGCCGGACGTCCAGCGCGGGCTGCGCCTGGCGCGCGACCCGCAGGCCTTGTGGCGCGACCGGGAGCTGGACGGTGCAAGACGGCGCGCCCTGTTCGGGGCGATCGCGCAGGTACCGGGTGTGCTGACAGCGCAATCCTCGCCCCGCGTGCTGGCGCGCCTGCTCCAGGCGAGCCTGGACGGCGAGGAGCGCCGGGGCTGTGTGTCGTTGCTGTTCCTGCATGGCGCGCAGTTCCTGCCGCTGACGGCCTTCACCACGGTGCGCGTGCTGCTGACGCTGGAACTGATGGCCCTGGTGGAGGCCGGGCCGGCCGCCCGCACCCCGGTGGTGGAGTCTGCCGTGCCCAAGGCCGTGCTGGATGCCTACCTGCAAGGCCTGGGGGACCTCACGTCCCTGTTCGAGATGCTGCTGCCCTCGCGCCAGCTGGGGTTCGTGATCGAGCAGCCGCTGGACGCGCGGCAGTCGCGCGCACGCCATGAGGATATCCAGGCGATGCGGGACTACCTGCGCGCCCAGCTGCGGCAGGTGGGCCGCCTGGGCGAGCCCGCGCTGCTGCGCGAGGCGCTGCGGGCCATGCTGCAGGCGCAGCTCACGCCGCTGGAGCGCGCCCTGGCCTCAGGCCCAGGACATCGCTGACAGGTCGTTCACGAACACCGGCATGTCCTTCCACAGGCCACGCAGACGGGCGTTGGCCACCGTGACCCACTGCGGCTGGTACAGGAAGGCGTGCACGCTGTCCTCGGCCAGCAGCTTCTGGATGTCGCCCAGCAACCTGGCCCGGTCCTGCGCGCGCGGCGCGTTGCGGTAGCGGTTGTACAGGTCGTTGAACTTCGCGGACTGGTAGCCCCAGTAGTAGTCCGGCTTGGCGAAGTTGCCCAGGTCGAAGGGCTCGACGTGGGAAATGATGGTCAGGTCGTAGTTCTTGTGGGTGAAGGTGCCCGAGAGCCACTGCGCCCATTCCACGTTCTGCAGCCTGGCGTTGATGCCCACCTTGGCCAGCATGGCCGCGATCACCTCGCCACCCTGGCGCGCGTAGGGCGGCGGGGGCAGGGTGAGGGTGAGTTCCAGGGGGGTGGTGATGCCGGCTTCCTTGAGCAGGGCCTTGGCCTTCTCCGGGTTGTAGGGGTTCACGCCCGTGGTGTCCACGTAGCCGAAGGCGCCGGGCACGTAGTGGCTGCCGATCGGGGCGCCATAGCCGTCGCCCGCGCCCTGGATCACGGCCTTGCGGTCGATGGCGGCGGCGATGGCGCGGCGCACGCGCACGTCGTCCAGCGGCTTCTTGCGGTTGTTGATCGCCAGGAGGGTCTTGGCGCGCGAGCCCGACACCAGCACCTGGAAGCGGGTGTTGCCCTGGAACTGCGGCACGCTGCGCGGCGTCACGCGCGGGAAGGCGTCCACGTCACCGGCCATCAGCGCCGCGACCTGGGCGGCCGGGTCGGAGATGAAGCGGAACGTGGCCTTGTTCAACTTGACGGCGGCCGCGTTGCGGTAGGCGTCCCACTTCTTCAGCGAGAGCGAGGCACCCTTGATCCAGGTGTCCAGGACATAGGGGCCCGTGCCCACGGGCTTGGTGGCATTGGCGTCGGCGCTCCTGGGCTCCACCATGATGGCGGTGGCCTGGCCCATGAGGAACAGGAAGTCCGGGTCCAGCTCCTTGTTCACGACCACCAGCGTGTGGTCGTCCACGGCCTGGATGGCGTCCATGGTGGCGAAGGTGCGCTTGTCCTTGTTGGTGCTCTTGTCGCCGCCCGCGCGCTGGAAGGAGAACTTGGCGGTGTGGGCGTTGAAGGCCTCGCCGTTGTGGAACTTCACGCCCTTGCGCAGGCGGAAGGTGTAGGTGCGCAGGTCGGGCGAGACTTCCCAGCTTTCGGCCAGCAGGGGGGAGACGCTGCCGTCGGCATTGATCTTCGTGAGCGTCTCGTAGACGTTGTACAGCGTGATCTCGCCGATGGCGGAGGCGGCGCCCGCGGTCGGGTCCAGGCCGGGCGGCTCCAGCGCCATGGCCAGGGTGACCGCGTCCTTGCGGGATTGCGCCAGGGCCACCGGGGGCAGGGCCGCCAGGGCGGCCAGGCCGGCCGAGTGGGTCAGCAGGTTGCGTCGCTTCATCGTTTCTCCGTGAGGGGTCTCTGTGCGCGCCGTCGCCCGGGGTCAGTCCGGCACGGCGTCCAACAAGGCGCGAGTGTAGGGGTGTTGCGGGTCGCGCAGCAGCGGCCCGGCGGGGCCCTGTTCGACGATGCGGCCGGCCTGCAGCACCGCCACCTCGTCGCACAGGTGGCGGACCACGGCCAGGTCGTGGCTGATGAACAGGTAGGTGATGCCGTGCCGGTCCTGCAGGTCCTGCATCAGGTTGAGCACCTGCGCCTGCACGGACACGTCCAGCGCGCTCACGGGCTCGTCGGCCACGATCAGGCGCGGACGGGTGATGAGGGCGCGCGCGATGGCGATGCGCTGGCGCTGGCCGCCGGAGAACTCGTGCGGGTACTTCGCGAGATCGGCCGCGCGCAGGCCCACGGCGTCCAGGGCCTCGGCGGCGCGTTCACGGCACTCGGCGCGGCCGGCGCCCTGGGCGGCCAGCGGCTCGGCGACGATGCGTTCGACGCGCCAGCGCGGGTCCAGCGAGCTTTGCGGGTCCTGGAACACCATCTGGAAATCCCGCCGGGCGCGGCGCAGCGCCTCACGGGGCAGGGCCTGCAGGTCCTGGCCATCGAACAGGACACGGCCGCTGGTGGGCGTGTCCAGCGCCATCACCAGCCGCGCCAGCGTGGACTTGCCCGAGCCGGACTCGCCCACGATGCCCAGGCTGCGCCCGGCCTGCAGCGTGAAGCTCACGTCCCGCAGGGCCTGCACGCGCGGCGGGGGCTGCAGCAAAGTCTCGCGCGGCAGCAGGTAGTCGCGGCTGAGGTGTTCCACCTGCAGCAAGGCGGCGCCCGCGATGGCGCGAGGGTCCCGCGCGCTCATTCGATGTCTCCCAGCCGGATGCATCGGGCCACATGCCCAGGTCCCACCGCCACCGGCGCCGGCACGGTGGCGTGGCACGCCGCGAGGGTATGGGGGCAACGGCCGGCGAAGGGACAGCCTGCCGGCAGTTCCGCCAGCGCCGGCACGCTGCCGGGAATGGTGGACAGGCGCGAGTGGCGCTCGCCGCGCAAGGTGGGGCGGGCGGCGAACAGGCCCCGCGTGTAGGGGTGGCGCCGATGCGCGAACACCTCCCCGGTGGGGCCGCTCTCCACGAGGCTGCCGCCGTACATCACCAGCGTGCGCGCCACGCGCCGCGCGATCACGCCCAGGTCGTGCGAGACCAGCAGCAGCGCCATGCCGCGCTCCGCCACGAGTTCCTGCAGCAGGTCCAGCACCTGCCGCTGCACGGTCACGTCCAGCGCGGTGGTGGGCTCGTCGGCCACCAGCAGGTCCGGCCCGCAGGCCAGGGCCATGGCCAGGGTGATGCGCTGGCGCTGGCCGCCGGAGAACTGGTGCGGGTAGGCGTCGATGCGGCGCGCGGCGTCGGCAATCCCCACGCGATCGAGCAGGGCGATGGCTGCACGCCGCGCGTCGGCCGCCGGCAGGCCCCGGTGCAGGCGCAAGGGCTCGGCCACCTGGCGGCCCACGGTGTGCACGGGGTTGAGCGCCGTCATGGGCTCCTGGAAGACCATGGCGATGCGGTCGCCGCGCAGGCGCGCCAGTTCACGCTCGGGCAGGCCGAGCAGCTCGCGGCCGTCCAGCCGGATGCTGCCTTCCACCTGCGCGCCTTCGGGCAGCAACCCCAGCAGCGCCAGCGCCGTGAGGGACTTGCCGCTGCCCGACTCGCCCACCAGCCCCACGGTGTCGCCACGGGCCAGCGAGAAGCTGGCGCCCCGCACGGCGTCGACCGGGCCTGCGTCCGCGCGCAGGCGGATGCGCAGGTCGGTGACCTGCAGCAATGGCGTTCCGGGAGGGGGCGGGGTCGACCCGTGCGCAGCCATGGTCATCGGCTTCTCGCCAGCCGGGGGTCCAGCACATCGCGCAGGCCGTCCCCCAGCAGGTTCAGGCCCAGCACCGCCAGTGCGATGGCCACGCCCGGGAACACCGCCAGCAGCGGCGCCTGGAACATCAGGGTCTGCGCCTCGGCCAGCATGCGGCCCCAGGAGGCCTGTGGCGGCTGCGTGCCCAGGCCCAGGTAGGACAGGGCAGCCTCGGCCAGGATGGCGATGGCGAAGCGGATGGTGGCCTGCACCACCAGCACCGGCGCGATGTTGGGCAGCACATGGCCGAAGGTGATCTGCCACCGGTCCTTGCCGCAGGCCTGCGCGGCGAGCACGTAGTCCCGCGTCCACACGGCAGCGGCGCTGGCGCGCGCCAGGCGTGCGAAGGTGGGGATGTTGTAGATGCCGATGGCCGTGATCGCCACGCCCATGCCAGGCCCGAAGGCGGCGGTGAAGAGGATGGCGGTGAGGATGGCGGGGAAGGCGAAGCCGAAGTCGGCCACGCGCATGATGACCTCCTCGGTCCAGCCCCGCCGCGCCGCCGCCAGCAGGCCCAGGGCCACGCCCGCCGCCAGGCCGATGCCCACGGCGATCAGGCCCACGGCAATGGAGGCGCGCGCGCCCACCATCAGCAGCGACATCACGTCGCGGCCGTAGGCGTCGGTGCCCAGCCAGTGGGTGGCGCCGGGCGCGCGCAGGCGTTGCGCGAGGTCGATGTCATAGGGCGCATGGGGCGTCCAGGCGAAGGACAGGGCGGCCACCAGCACCACCAGCGCCGTGAGCACCAGCCCGATGGCCAGGCTGGGGTGGCGCAGGGCGCTGCCCGTGCGCCGCGCCGCGGCCTGCGCGCCTGTCGTGTTCATGCGTGGGCCACCTTCACCCGCGGGTCGATGGCGGCGTACAGCAGGTCCACGACGAAGTTGACGATGACGACCATGGCCGCCAGCAGCATCACGCAGTTGCGCACGACGACCAGGTCGCGGTTGGCGATGGACTGGAACACCAGCCGGCCCAGCCCCGGCAGCTGGAACACGCTCTCCACCACGATGGTGCCCGCCAGCAGCTCCGCGAACTGCAGGCCCATGACGGTGACCACGGGGATCATGGCGTTGCGCAGGGCATGGCCCCACAGCACGCGTCGCGGCGACGCACCCTTGGCGCGGGCGGTGCGCACGAAGTCCTCGCGCAGCACCTCCAGCACCGACGAGCGCGTGATGCGTGCCAGGATGGCCGCCTGCACCACCGCCAGCGACAGGGCGGGCAGCAGCAGGGCCTTCAGGCCTTCGACGAGCCCGTCCTCCCACCCCGGGAAGCCGCCGGCCGAGAACCACCGCAGGTGCACCGAGAACAGCAGGATCAGCAGGATGGCGAACCAGAAGTTGGGGATGGCGATGCCCACCTGGGTGAGCGTCATCACCCCCCAGTCGCCGGCGCGGCGGTGGCGCGAGGCGGCGTAGACGCCCGCCGCCAGCGCCAGGGCCACGGTCAGCGCCATGGCCATCACGGCCAGCGGCACGGTCACGGCCAGGCGCTGCGCGATCAGCTCGCCCACGGGCGAGCCATAGGCGTAGCTGGTGCCCAGGTCGCCCGTGAGCAGTCCGGCGATCCAGTGCAGGTAGCGGGTGAGGGCGGGCTGGTCCAGGCCCAGCTTGGCGGCCAGGGCGGCGACGGCCTCGGGCGAGGCGTCGGGACCCATGAGGAGCTGCGCGGCGTTGCCTGGCAGCACGTCGAGCACCAGGAATACCGCCACCGAGGTGCCAAACAGCGTGGCGACCAGGGTGATCAGGCGCTTGACGAGGAACAGGGCCATGAAGCGCGGGATAATGCCAGAACTATGAAGACGAGGACTTTCGCATGGCACTGATGATCACCGACGAGTGCATCAACTGCGATGTGTGCGAGCCCGAGTGCCCCAACGAGGCCATCTTCCTCGGGCCCGAGATCTACGAGATCAACCCGGCCAAGTGCACCGAGTGCGTGGGCCATTTCGACGAGCCGCAGTGCGTACAGGTGTGCCCCGTGTCCTGCATCCCCGTGAACCCCGACCATGTCGAGGACCAGGAGACGCTGTGGCAGAAGTACCGGCGGCTGACGGGGCAGGCCCAGGCCGAGGCCGCGAAGAAGGCCTGAGCGGCCTGCGGGGGCTTCTCAGGCGGCCCTCGTCACACGCCCTCGGGCCGCGGGGGCTTGGGCCGCGGCGGCTTGTGCGTGTGCACCAGCAGCGTGGCCTTCTCCATCTCCCCCGCCAGCAGCGCCGGCACGGCCTTGAGCGTGCGCTCCACGCATTCCTCGATGGCGGCGCGCTGCTCGGGCGCGGGTTTCTTGAGCACCCAGTTCGCCACCTCGGCCTTCACGCCCGGGTGACCGATGCCCAGGCGCAGCCGCCAGTAGTCCGATGAGCCCAGCTGCGCGTGGATGTCGCGCAGGCCGTTGTGGCCGCCGTGGCCGCCGCCGAACTTGAGCTTGGCCTGGCCGGGCGGCACGTCCAGCTCGTCGTGCACCACCAGGATCTCCTCGGGCGCGATCTTGAAGAAGCGTGCCAGCGCCGCCACCGACTTGCCCGAGACGTTCATGAAGGTCTGCGGCTCGAGCAGCCACACGTTCTGGCCGTGCACGCTGCCGCGCGCCACCAGGCCGTGGTAGCCGCGCTCGGGCACCAGATGCAGCTTGAGCTCGCGCGCGAGCGCATCCACCCACCAGAAGCCCGCGTTGTGGCGCGTGCCCTCGTACTCGGTGCCCGGGTTGCCCAGGCCGACGAACAGCTTGATCATGGGGTCGTATTAAAGACGAAAAAAAGGCCCGCGCGATGCGGGCCTTCCTGGGAGCTTGCGGGCTTGCCGCAAGGCCGGGCGAATTACTTCTTGCCCTTGCCCTTGCCCTTGGCATCGGCAGCCGGAGCGGCGTCAGCGGCGGGAGCGGGCTCCTCGGCGCCGGCGACGGCCACGACGGAGGCCAGGACCGGGTTCTGCTTGCCGCCGCGCACGACAGCGGTCACGCCCTTGGGCAGCTTGACATCGTTCAGGTGCAGGGACAGGCCCTTCTTCAGGCCGGACAGGTCGACCTCGATGAACTCGGGCAGGTCGGTGGGCAGGCACGACACATCCAGTTCGGACAGGACGTGGTTGATCACGCAGTTGTCGAACTTGACGGCTTGCGACTCTTCAGCCTTGACGAAGTGCAGCGGCACCTTCATGTGCAGCTTGGTCTTGGCGTCGACCTTCTGGAAGTCCACGTGCAGCACGAGCTGCTTGAAGGGGTGGTACTGCACGTCACGCAGCAGGACCTTGGTGGTGTTGCCGCCCAGTTCCATCTCGAGGACGGAGGAGTGGAAGGCTTCCTTCTTCAGGGCGTGCCACAGGGCGTTGTGGTCGATCTCGACCAGCTGGGGCTGGCCCTCGCCACCGTAGACGATGCCGGGCGTCTTGCCCGAGTTGCGCAGACGGCGGCTCGCACCCGTACCCTGCTTGGCGCGCTCAAAAGCGACGAATTTCATACTGACTCCTGTTCGGATCCACCGCGACCAGTGTGACCCAGGTTGCAAAAATGCCCCCGAAGGGGCGCGAAAGCCTCCCGAAGGAGGCTCGAAGTGTCCCGGACCTCAGTGGTCCGAGAACAGGCTCATCACCGACTCGCCGCGGGCAATGCGCTGGATCGTCTCGGCGAACAGCGGGGCCACGGACAGCTGGCGGATCTTGCTGCAGGCCTTGGCGCCGTCAGACAAGGGAATGGTGTTGGTCACGACCACTTCGTCCAGGGCCTCGCCCTTGGCGATGCGCTCGATGGCCGGGCCGGAGAAAATGGCGTGCGTGCAGTAGGCGTAGACCTTCTTGGCGCCGCGCTCCTTGAGCACCTCGGCCGCCTTCACCAGGGTGCCGGCGGTGTCGATCATGTCGTCCATGATCACGCAGTTGCGGCCTTCGATCTCGCCGATGACGTGCATCACCTCGGACACGTTGGCCTTGGGGCGGCGCTTGTCGATGATGGCCAGGTCGCAGCCGAGCTGCTTGGCCAGCGCACGGGCGCGCACCACGCCGCCGACGTCCGGCGAGACCACGATCAGGTCTTCGTAGTTCTGCTGGCGCAGGTCCGACAGCAGGACGGGCGAGGCGTAGATGTTGTCGACCGGGATGTCGAAGAAGCCCTGGATCTGGTCGGCGTGCAGGTCCATGGTCAGGACGCGCGAGACGCCGACGGTCTGCAGCAGGTTGGCGACGACCTTGGCCGAGATCGGCACGCGCGACGAGCGCGGGCGGCGGTCCTGGCGGGCGTAGCCGAAGTAGGGAATGACGGCGCTGATCCGCTCGGCCGAGGCGCGCTTGAGCGCGTCGACCATGATCAGCAGTTCCATCAGGTTCTCGTTGGTGGGCGCGCAGGTGGACTGCACCACGAAGACTTCGCGCGCGCGCACGTTGGTGTTGATCTCGACGGTGACTTCGCCGTCGGAGAAGCGGCCGACGGATGCGGCGCCGAGGTTGATGCCAAGCGCGGTCGCGATCTCGGAAGCGAGAGCCGGGTTGGCATTACCCGTGAAGACCATGAAATCGGAGGACGGAGCAGCCTGCATGTGCGGAACCAGCGAACTAGCGGGTGGAAAAATGCCTGTACGTCGTACGTGAACGTATTTGGCAGGGGAGGAAGGACTCGAACCCTCGCATGCCGGAATCAAAATCCGGTGCCTTAACCAACTTGGCGACTCCCCTACACAGGTTGACAGCCTGACGGCTGCCTACCGATCAATTGTCGCTGGCTGCCCATCCCACCAGGGGATGAACCTCCATGTTGCTACTGATTCGCGACTGCCAGCTTGCCGGTGGGTTGGAAGGCGTCTGGCCCTCCGGCAAATATGCAAAAACAGCGCTTCCCGAGCCCGTCATTCTACCTTGCAGCCCTTGCGTTCCCAGCCACTCGAGGGCTTGGGTCACGCCGGGACACAGCGTTTGTGCGACCGGCTGGAGATCGTTTCGACCGAAGTTGAAAGGATCAGCAGCGAAGCCCGAGAGTATAGCAGGATTCGTGGCGCGCTGCAGCTGAGGATGCGAAAAGATTTTCGCGGTATCCAGTCCCTGGGGCGGCTTGACGACGAGGAAGCGGGCCGCGGGCACATCCACGGGGGTGATCTGCTCGCCGATGCCCTCGATCCAGGCGTTGCGCCCGCGCAGGAAGAAGGGTACGTCGGCGCCGAGTTTCAGGCCGATGGCCTCCAGCGCCTGGCGCGGCAGGTCCAGGCCCCACAGGCGGTTGAGGGCCAGCAGGCAGCTGGCGGCGTCCGACGAGCCACCGCCCATGCCGGCCTGGGCGGGCAGGCGCTTGTCGATGGCGATGTGGGCGCCCTGCGTGCAGCCCGTGGCCTGCTGCAGCGCGCGCGCGGCGCGCAGGCACAGGTCGTCCTCGGGCAGGGGCACGCTGAGGTCTTCGCGGCTGAGGCTTGCGCCGGGACGCAGCTCGAAGTGCAGCGTGTCGTGCCAGTCCAGGAGCATGAACACCGACTGCAGCAGGTGGTAGCCGTCGGCACGGCGGCCGGTGATGTGCAGGAACAGGTTCAGCTTGGCCGGGGCAGGGACGTCGTACAGGGATTTCATGGTTGTTCCAGGACCAGCCGCAGGTCCGCCGCCGGGGCCGTGAGCCTGCGCGCGCGCAGCCGGCCCTGTTCCCGCTGCGAGAGGTCGGCCTGCCAGCCATCGGCGGGTGTGGGGATGCCGTCCAGCCAGTCGAACAGGGCGGCCACCGGCAGCGGGGCGCCCGTGGCTTGCGTGACCAGTTCGTCGAGCGAGCTGGCGCTGCGATCGGGCTGGCCGGGCGACCACAGGCGTGCGCGGCCCGGCGCCCATTGCAGCAGCGCGGCGATGCCGCCCAGGGGCGTGGTGAGTTCCAGCTCGCCCTCGCGGGGGGAGCCGCGCAGGTCGAAGCCGGCGGAGAAGGAGCGCTGCGCATCGCCCTCCACCTGCAAGGCCAGGCGGCCGCTCCAGCGCGCGCCGCTCACGGGGGCGCGCGTAGGCACGGCGCAGCCCGCCAGCAGGGCGGGGAGGGCGGGCCCGGCCAGGCAGGCGCTGGCCAGCAGGAAGGTGCGGCGCGTCATGGCGTCACGGGCGTGGGCGGCGTGGCAGGCGTTGCGAGCGTTGCACGTGGTTCGCGGGCGTCAGGGCTTGATGCGAAAACGCTTGAGCGTTTCCAGCAGCGTCGCATTCTCGCGATTGAGCAGCAGGCCTTCTTTCCAGACGCCCTGCGCGCGTTCGCGCTGCCCCAGGCTCCACAGCACCTCGCCCAGGTGGGCGGCGATCTCGGCGTCGGGCCGGGCCTTGTAGGCCTGTTCCAGCAGGCGCAGGGCTTCTTCCTTGTTGCCCATGCGGAATTCGACCCAGGCCAGGCTGTCGGTGATGAAGGGATCGCCGGGCGTGATCGACAGCGCCTTCTGGATCAGGGCCTTGGCCTCGGGCAGGCGCACGTTGCGATCGGCCAGCGAGTAGCCCAGGGCGTTGTATGCATGCTGGAAATCCGGCTTGGCGGCGATGGCCTGGCGCAGCAGGCGCTCCATGTCGCCGTGGCGCTCGAGCTTCTCGGCCAGCATGGCCTGCTCGTAGAGCAGCTCGTGGTCGGCCGGTGCGCGGCCGACGGCGTTCCCGAGCAGGTCGTAGGCGGCCTGGAGCTGCTGGTGGTCACGCAGCAGGTGGGCCTCGGCGATGAGGCGGGTGCGCGCTTCCTCGGGCGTGCGACCGGGCAGGGCCTGCAGCAGCCGGCGGGCTTCGTCCAGTCGGCCTTGCCTGGCCAGCAGGGAGGCGCGGCGGCTCTGCGCGGCGACCAGGTCCTGCGGGGAGCGGATCTTGTCCAGCCAGGCCGAGGCCAGGGGCAGGTCACCGCGCTTTTCCGCCACCTGGGCCAGCGCGAGGTAGGCCTGGGCCAGGCCGCGGGCGCGCTCGTCCGCCTGGCCGCCCGCCTGGGCCATGTCCACGTAGCGCTTGAGGGCGGCCTCGCCGGCATCGGCCTGGCCTTCCTGCACCTGCAGCACGCCCAGCATCAGCCAGGCCTCGGCCATCTCGGGCTTGCGCTGCGTGATGGCCTGCAACTGCACGCGGGCATCGGTGTAGCGCTGGGCGTCCAGCAGCACGCGGGCATAGGCCATGCGCAGCTCGGGGATGGGCTGGCCGGACTCGAGGTAGCGGCGCACCAGGGTCTCGGCCTGGGGCAGGGTGGGGGACACCAGCTCCAGGGCCAGCAGGGCCGGGCCTTCCTGGGTGGGGCCGGCGGCCTGGGCCCGCGTGGCCGCGTCCAGCGCGCCGGCGGTATCGCCCGCGCCCAGGCGCAGCCGGCCCACGGCGGTCCAGGCGGCGGCTGCGGTGTCGGGCTGCTGCAGGGCGTCGGCCAGGGCGCGTTCGACCACCGTCGCGGCGAGCTTGCGGTCGCTGGCCCGCGCGTACAGGCGCGGCACCAGGGACAGGGCCACGTTGCGTTCCATCAGCGGCGCCTGCGCGATCTCGGCCTTGAGCGGCTCCAGCGTGTCGGCGATGCGATTGAGCGCCAGCAGGATCTGCAGCACGAAGCGGTTGGCGTCGCGCGACTGCGGCAGCGCCTGCTTCCAGGCCCGCGCGGCCTGCAGCGCCGAGTCGCCGGCGCGCGCCTGCAGCGCCACCTCGACGGCGCGCTGGTACAGCGCCGGGTCCTGGGTCTTGCGGGCCGCGTCCATCAGCAGCGAGAAGGCGGTGCCGGGGTCTTCGCCACTGGCGGTGAGTTCGGCCAGCAGCAGTTCGTAGAACAGTTCGGCCGTGAGCGCCGATCGCTGCGCGGGCGCGGCCGGGGCATTGCGCGAGACGTCGGGCTGCGCGGCGCCGCCGGGGGACACGCCAGGCGCAGGCGCCTGCGCCTGCACCGGCTGGCCCAGCGCCAGCAACAAGGCGGGGAGGGCCGCGAGGGCCGTGGTCCGCAGGGGGCCGCAGCGTGCAAGAAACTTCATGCGGACCATCATAATCCGCGACTCATCCCCATGCCTGAACTACCGGAAGTCGAAGTCACCCGCCTGAGTTTTGCGGACCGCATCGCAGGCGCGCGCATCCTGTCCGCCCGCCTGGGCAAGCCCCTGCGCTGGCCCCTGGGCATCGACCCGGCCACGCTGGCCGGGCGGACGGTCCTGGGCGTGCGACGCCGGGGCAAGTACCTGCTGGTGGACCTGGGCGAGGATCCAGGCCAGGATCGTGGGTACGCGCCGGGCCAGGCCGATGGCCTGCTCCTGCTGCACCTGGGCATGTCGGGCAGCCTGGCCTTCGCGGACAGCCACCCCGCGCCCGGGCCCCATGACCACTTCGACCTGGCCACCACCCGCGGCGTGCTGCGGCTGAACGACCCGCGGCGCTTTGGCGCCGTGGTGTGGGCGCCGGGGGAGGACTCGCCCGAGGCGCGCAAGCTGCTGGGCCGCCTGGGCGTGGAGCCCCTGGGGCCGGATTTCGATCCGCAGGCCTTCCACGCCGGCCTGCGCCTGCGCAACGCACCCATCAAGCAGGTGCTGCTGGCGGGCGAGCTGGTGGTGGGCGTGGGCAACATCTATGCCTCCGAGGCGCTGTTCCTGGCGGGCATCCACCCCACGACCCGGGCCTCGCGCATCAGCCTGGCGCGCGCCACCCGGCTGCATGCCGCGGTGCGCGACGTGCTGGCCCGCGCCGTGCAAAAGGGCGGCAGCACGCTGCGGGATTTTTCCAACGCCTTCGGGGAATCGGGCTATTTCCAGCTGGAGGCCATGGTGTACGACCGGGCCGGCCAGCCTTGCCGGGTGTGCGGCGCGGCGGTGCGGCGCCTGGTGCAGGGGCAGCGCGCCACCTACTACTGCGTGGGCTGCCAGAAGTAATCCCAAGGTAATCCCGGATGTATGGCGTGAGTTCCTCGGTGCTATATTTCACGGCACCGTGCAATTCCATGAACTCGTCGCGCTCCTGAGCCGGCAATTCCGCTTGCCGGGCCTGGTCGCCAGCCCGGAAGGCAGCTGTGCCATCCGCCTGGACGACCTGGTGATCCGCTTCCAGCACCTGCCGCAGGCCCGGGCCGTGGACCTGAGCTGCCCCCTGGGCCGCGTCAGCCCCCAGGACCTGCCGGGGATGCAGCAGCTGCTCGAAGGGCGCGATCCGCCCGGCCCCTACTGCAACGACGTGGGCCAGGTGCACATGCGACAGCGCTTTTTCCTCCAGGCCATGGCCTTCCCCAATTTCTTCAAGGCCCTGGAGCGATTCACCAACGACGCCGACCACTGGCGCGGCCGCTTGCGCCGCAGCGGGTTGGAGTTTTCCTGAGAGATGTGCCAGCGGGCATGGGGCGAGGTACCATTGTTCACCCGCATCATCCCGACGACGTGGCATCCACCTTCAACGAACAGTTCGACCAGCACGGCCAGTGGCGTCGCGACTTCGCGCAGCGCCTGCGGCTGCTGTCGGGCTGGCTGCGTGACCACGACCTCGTGAACCCCGCCGTCGACGAGCGACTGCGCCGGCTGGAAGCCCAGGTGCGCGACGACAAGGTGATGGTGGCCTTCGTCGCCGAGTTCTCCCGCGGCAAGTCGGAGTTGATCAACGCGATCTTCTTCGCCGGCTACCGCCAGCGCATCATGCCGGCCAGCGCCGGGCGCACCACCATGTGCCCCACCGAGCTGGGCTACGACCCGCAGCTGCCCGCCTGCCTGCGCCTGCTGCCGATCGAGACGCGCCTGCTGCCGCAGACGCTGGGCGACTGGCGCGCCAGCGGCGAGCGCTGGGAGCAGGTGCCGCTGGACGTGAAGGACCCGGCCCAGATGGCACGGGCCATGGAAAAGGTTTCCGAGGTGCGCCATGTGCTGCCCGAGGAGGCCCGCGCGCTGGGCCTGTGGCATGACGATGCGCCCGAGGACAACCCGCCCCTGGACGCGGATGGCCGGCTCGAGATCCCCAAGTGGCGCCATGCCCTGATCAACCTGCCGCACCCCCTCCTCAAGCAGGGCCTGGTGATCCTGGACACGCCGGGCCTGAATGCCATCGGCGCCGAGCCCGAGCTGACCGTGAGCCTGATCCCGCAGGCGCATGCGGTGGTGTTCATCCTCGCCGCCGATGCGGGCGTGACCCGGTCCGACCTGGCGATCTGGCGCGAGCACCTGGACGTGGCGCCCGGCCAGGCCCACGCCCGCCTGGTGGTGTTGAACAAGATCGACACCATGTGGGACGACCTGCGCACGCCCGAGCAGGTGCAGGCGCAGATCGAGCGCCAGCGCGAGGTCTCGGCCGACCTGCTGGGGCTGCCGGTGGACCAGGTGATCCCGGTGTCGGCGCACAAGGGCCTGGTCGCCAAGATCAACAACGACACCCCCATGCTGGTGGCCAGCCAGTTGCCGGCGCTGGAGCTGGCCCTGGCCCAGGGCATGATGGGGCAGCGCCAGCGGGTGCTGCGCGCCACCGTGTCGGCCGGCGTGGCCGAACTGCAGGCCCATGCGGCCCGCGCCATTTCCAGCCGCCGCCGCGAGCTCGCCGAGCAGATGGTGGAGCTCAAGGGCCTGCGGGGCAAGAACGCGGCGGTGATCCGACACATGCGCGCGCGCATCACGCAGGAGCAGCAGGAGTTCAACGACAGTGGCGCGCGCATCCAGGCGGTGCGCTCCATCCACCTGAAGCTGCTGCGGGAGCTGATGGACGTCCTGAGCACGGCCCGCCTGCGCAGCGAGATGGGCGAGCTCACGCGCACGCTGCGCCAGCCGGGCATCAAGCTGGGCGCGAAGAAGGCCTACGCCCAGACCTTCGCGCGCCTGCGCGCCGGCCTGGCGCAGGCGCGCACCAGCAGCACCGAGATCCAGTCCATGCTGGCGGGTGCGTTCCGCCAGCTCAATACCGAGCATGGCTTCACCCTGCAGGCGCCCAAGCCGCCCGACCTGGGCGGCTTCGCGCACGACCTGGACCTGGTGGAGCGCAGCCACCTGCAGTACCTGGGGGTGGGCAACGTGTTCCGCCTGGCCCAGCCCGAGTTCGCCGAGCGGCTGGTGCGGGCGCTGACCTCGCGGCTGCGGGTGATCTACGAGGCCGCCCTGGGCGAGGTGGAGCTGTGGAACAAGTCCGCGGCCAGCCAGCTGGACGCGCAGCTGCGGGACCGCCGCCGCAATTTCACCCGCCGGCTGGAGGCCATGGAGCGCATCCAGCAGGCCGCCGTGGGGCTGGACGAGCGCATCGCCGAACTGGAGACGCAGGAGGCCATGGTGGATGTCCTGGCCGAGAAGCTGGGCGAGTTCGCCGGGCACCTGGTGGAGCCGTCCCAGGCCGCGGGCGGGCCGTCCCCTTCGCCCGAAGGCGGGCCGGCGGCCGAAACCGGTTGGCAGCAGACGGCATGAGCCGCCCTCCCGAAGGATTCGCCAGCCGGGTGGTGCGCTGGCAGGCCAGCCACGGTCGCAGCACCCTGCCCTGGCAGAACACCCGCGATCCCTACCGCGTGTGGCTGTCCGAGATCATGCTGCAGCAGACGCAGGTGGCCACGGTGCTGGGCTACTACGCGCGCTTCCTCGAACGCTTCCCCGATGTCCGCGCCCTGGCCGCCGCGCCGCAGGACGAGGTGCTGGGGCTGTGGAGCGGGCTGGGCTACTACAGCCGCGCCCGCAACCTGCACCGCTGCGCGCAGGACGTGGTGGCCCTGCATGGCGGCGAGTTCCCTCGCAGTGCGCAGTTGCTGGAGACCTTGCCGGGCATCGGCCGCTCGACGGCGGCAGCCATTGCCTCGTTCTGCTTCGGCGAGCGGGTGGCAATCCTGGATGGCAACGTCAAGCGCGTGCTCACGCGCGTGCTGGGGTTTGGCGACGACCTCGCCTCGTCGGCCAACGAGCGCAAGCTCTGGAGCCAGGCGCAGGCCCTGGTGCCCGAACGCGGCGAGGACATGCCCGCCTACACCCAGGGCATGATGGACCTGGGCGCCACGGTGTGCCTGGCGCGCAACCCCAGCTGCCTGCTGTGCCCCGTGCACGCGCTGTGCGTGGCGCAGCGCGAGGGCGCGCCGGAACGTTATCCCGTGAAGACGCGCAAGCTCAAACGCACGGCGCAGAGCCTGTGGCTGCTGCAGGCGCGTCGCGCGGATGGCGCGGTGTGGCTGGAGAAGCGGCCGCAGACGGGGGTGTGGGCGGGGTTGTATTGCCTGCCGGCCTTCGACTCCATCGACGCGCTGCAGGCGGCGCTTCCGGCGCGCGTCGGGGTGGAGGAGGGCGCGCCCTTCGTGCACGTGCTCACGCACAAGGACCTGCACCTGCACCCGGTCAGCGTGCAACTGGGTGATCGTGCGCCCGCGGCGGGCGAGGGAAGCTGGTTCAGCGCCGATGCCTGGCCCGCGCTGGGGCTGCCGGCGCCGGTGCGAAAGCTGCTGGCGTCGGTTTGACCCGGGGGCCGCGCTAGCGGCTTTCCAGCTCGCGGTGCCGCTTGAGGGTGGTCCAGCGCGAGGCGAAGGCCGCGGCGAGCTTTTCCACCAGGTAGACCGAGCGGTGCTGGCCGCCAGTGCAGCCCAGGGCCACGGTGACGTAGCTGCGGTGGTCACGCGCCAGCGGAGGCAGCCACTCGTCCAGGAAGCCCTGGATGTGCGCCAGCATGCGGTCCACCTCGGTGCGGGCGACCAGGTAGTCGATGACGGGCTGGTCGCGGCCCGTGAGGTCCTTGAGCTCGGGCTCGTAGTGCGGGTTGGGCAGCATGCGCACGTCGAACACGTAGTCGGCATCGACCGGGATGCCGCGCTTGAAGGCGAAGGACTCGAAGACCAGCGTGAGCTGGCTGCTCGGGGCCGAGAGCAGGGCCTTGACCTGGGCCTGCAGCTGCGCGGCGCGGATCACGCTGGTGTCGATGACATGGGCCTGCTCGCGCAGGTCGGCCAGCAGCTCGCGCTCGACCTCGATGGCATCGACCAGCGCATGCTGCAGGTCCACGGGCGGCACGCCGCCCTCGGCGGCGCCAGGGCGCTGCCCGGACAGCGGGTGCCGGCGGCGGGTCTCGGAGAAGCGTCGCACCAGCGTGTCGGTGGTGGAGTCCAGGAACAGCGAGCGCACATGGATGCCGCGCTGGCGCAACTCGTTCAGGTAGGCGGGCACCTGGGGCAGGGAGGTGGCGCTGCGCACGTCCATGGCGATGGCCACGCGGCGGGCGGCCATGCGCTCCTCCAGCGCCACGAAGGACAGCAGCAGCTCGGGCGGCAGGTTGTCCACGCAGTAGTAGCCCGCATCCTCCAGCGCGCGCAGGGCCACGGACTTGCCGGAGCCCGACATGCCGGTGATCAGGACCAGTTCGAAAGTCATGCGGCCCTCACGAGGTTGCGCCATCGCCCAGCATCTCCTTGGCATGGGCCAGGGTGGTGCCGGACAGGCGCTCGCCGCCGAGCATGCGCGCGACCTCGGCCACGCGCTGCTCGCCATGGACCGGCGCGACGCTGCTGGTCGTGCCTTCCTTGCCGGCGCGCTTGGCCACCACGAGGTGGTGGTCCGCACAGGCGGCCACCTGGGGCAGGTGGGTCACGGCCAGCACCTGGCGGTCCTGGCCCAGTTGCTTCATGAGGCGGCCCACGGTCTCGGCCACCGCGCCGCCGACGCCGGAGTCGACCTCGTCGAAGATCAGCGTCTGCGCGCTGCCCAGCTGGCTGGTGGTGACGGCGATCGCCAGGGCGATGCGCGAGAGCTCGCCGCCCGAGGCCACCTTGCCCACCGGGCGCGGCGTGCTGCCCGCATGGCCGGCGACGAGGAAGGACACATCCTCCAGGCCGTGCTGCGCGGGCTGCTCGAGTTTCTCCAGGGTGACCTCGAAGCGGCCGCCCTGCATGCCCAGGCCCTGCATGGCCTGGGTGATGGCCTGGGCCAGTTGGGGCGCGGCCTTGGCGCGGACCTTGGACAGGGTGCGGGCCTCGGCCAGCCAGGCTTCGTGGGCGCGGCGCTCGGCGGCCTCCAGGCCGGCGAGGTCGGCGGCGGCGTCGAGCTGGGCCAGCTCCTCGCGCCAGCCGGCCAGCACGGCGGGCAGCTCCTCCGGGGGGCGCTTGTAGCGGCGGGCCAGTGACATCCACAGCGACATGCGCTCGTCGAGTTCGGCCAGGCGCTCGGGGTCCAGGTCCGTGCGGCGCAGGTAGGCGTGCAGGGAGTGGGCGGCATCCTCGGCCTGGGCGAGGCTGGAGGCGATGACCTCGGCCAGTGCCTGGAACTCGGGCTCCAGGTGGGACTGGCCTTCCAGGCCGGACTGGGCCTTGGACAGCAGGGAGGTGGCGCCGCCTTCCTCGCCCTCGAGGATGTCCAGCGCGGCCTGCGCCGCGTCCATCAGCGACTGGGCATGGGCCAGCCGGGTGTGGGAGGCATTGAGGTCCTCCCACTCGTCGGCGCCCGGGGCGAGCTTGTCCACCTCGGCGATCTGCCAGGCCAGGCGCTCGCGCTCACGCTGCAGGGTGTCCTGCGCGGTGCGGGCATCGGCCAGCGTCTTCTGCGCGGTGCGCCAGGACTGCCACAGGGCCAGCAGGCGCTGGGTGCTGGCGCCGGCGTAGGCGTCCAGCAGGCCGCGCACGGCCTCGGGGCGGGTCAGGCTTTGCCAGGCGTGCTGGCCGTGGATGTCGACCAGGAAGTCCGCAGCCTGGCGCAGCTGCGTGGCGGTGGCGGGACTGCCGTTGACCCAGGCGCGGCTCTTGCCCTGGGCGTCGATGCTGCGGCGAAGCAGCAGGGTGTCGCCGTTCTCGAAGCCGGCTTCCTCCAGCCAGGGCGCGAGGCCGGCGGGTGCGTCGAACTCGGCGGTGATGTCGGCGCGGGCCGCGCCTTCGCGGATGGCCGAGGCATCGGCGCGGGCACCCAGCGCCAGTTGCAGCGCGTCGATCAGGATGGACTTGCCGGCGCCGGTTTCGCCGGTCAGCACGGAGAAGCCGGGCGACAGGTCCAGGTCCAGTTCGCGGACGATGACGAAGTCGCGCAGCGCGATGCGCCTGAGGCTCATAGGACCCCCACGCTCGGCACTGCGTGTCCGTCGCTGCCCCCCGAGGGGGTGCGAACTTGCTTGAGGCGGCTCGGCACTGCGTTCATGATCCCCCCTCGTTCCAGTGCAGTTTCTTGCGCAGGGTATCGAAATAGCTCCAGCCGCGCGGGTGCAGGAAGCGCACCTGGTGCTGCGAGCGCCGCACGGTGATGCGGTCGCCGTGCAGCAGCGAGGCCAGGGACTGCATGTCGAAGTTGGCGCTGGCGTCCCGCCCGGCCACGATCTCGATGGCGATCTCGCCGGCGTCGGCCAGCACGATGGGGCGGTTGGACAGCGTGTGCGGCGCGATGGGTACCAGCACCCAGCCCGGGTTGGCCGGGTGCAGCAGCGGGCCGCCGGCCGACAGGGCATAGGCCGTGGAGCCGGTGGGCGAGGCCACGATCAGGCCGTCGGCGCGCTGGGTGGCCACGAAATGCCCATCCACCTCCACCCGCAGTTCGACCATGCCGGAAGTGGCGCCGCGGTTGACGACGACATCGTTGAGGGCCAGCGCGTCGAAGACGCAGCGGCCGTCGCGGACCACGCGGGCATGCATGAGGCTGCGGCGGTCGGTCTCGTACTCGCCGTGCAGCATGGGGGCCAGCACGGTGCGCCATTCGCCCAGGCCGACGTCGGTGATGAAACCCAGGCGGCCCTGGTTGATGCCGATGACGGGCACGTCGAACGGGGCGAGTTGCCGGCCGATGCCCAGCATGGTGCCGTCGCCGCCGACCACCAGGCCCAGGTCGCATTGCGCGCCGATGGCGGCCACATCCAGTGCCTGGAAGCCCTGCAGTCCGGTGTGAAGGGCGGTATCCTGCTCGATGGCGACCTCACAGCCCTGCTTGGCCAGGAAGTGGGCAATGTCCTCCAGGGCGGCGCGCGTCGCTCCGCTCGCAGGGCCGGAGCTGGGGTGTTTTCCGATCAGCGCGACGTGGCGGAATTGGGAACTCATTCACAAATTACATCATTAAAATCCCGCCGAGGCCTCCCAAAATGCTCGATGACCGCGCCAAGTTGTTGTTGAAAGCCCTGGTCGAGCGATACATCGCCGATGGCCAGCCGGTGGGCTCGCGCACGCTCTCGCGGGCCTCGGGGCTGGAGCTGTCGCCGGCCACCATCCGCAACGTGATGTCCGACCTGGAGGAGTTGGGGCTGATCGCCAGCCCGCACACCTCCGCCGGCCGCATCCCCACCGCGCGCGGCTACCGCCTGTTCGTGGACACCATGCTGACCGTGCAGCGCGATCCGCTGGGCGGCATGTCCGACATGCCGGCGGCCAACCTGGCGCCGGACCAGCCGCAGAAGGTCATCGCCAACGCCGCGAACCTGCTGTCCAACCTGTCGCACTTCGTGGGCGTGGTGATGGCGCCGCGGCGCACCTCCGTCTTCCGCCACATCGAGTTCCTGCGCCTGTCCGAAAAACGCTACCTGGTGATCATCGTCTCGCCCGATGGCGACGTGCAGAACCGCGTGGTCTTCACCGAGGCCGATTACACCCAGACGCAGCTGGTGGAGGCGGCCAACTTCCTCAACGCCAACTACGCCGGCATGGCCATCGAGCAGGTGCGCGAGCGGCTCAAGGGCGAAGTCGACAGCCTGCGCGGCGAGATCGCCAAGCTGATGCAGACGGCGGTGGAGGCCAGCTCCGAGGCGCTGAACGCGGCGCAGGAGGAGGTGGTGATCTCCGGCGAGCGCAACCTGCTGTCGGTGAGCGATTTCTCCAGCGACATGTCCCACCTGCGCCGGGCGTTCGATTTGTTCGAGCAGAAGACCCAGCTGATGCGCCTGCTGGACATCTCCAGCCAGGCCGAGGGCGTGCGCATCTACATCGGCGGCGAGAGCCAGGTGGTGCCGTTCGAGGAGCTGTCGGTGGTGAGCGCGCCCTACGAAGTGGACGGCCAGGTGGTGGGCACGCTGGGCGTGATCGGGCCCACGCGCATGCCCTACGACCGCATGATCCAGATCGTGGACATCACCTCCAAGCTGGTGTCCAACGCGCTGAGCCACAACAAGTAAAGCGACGCTGGTGCAGCGCCCGGGCCGTTCAGGCCCGGGGGCACCTTTTCATGTTCCCTTATTCCCAGGCCGGCGTTGCGCCGTCCAGCGTCGGTGGCGGCAGGCTGGCCCGGGGCCGCTGGCCGTCGAAGCGCATGGGGGTGGCGATCATCGGGGGTGCGCCTTCTGCCGCCTCGATGCGCATGCCCCGCGCCTGCACGTGCGGGTGCGCCATGACCTGGGCGATGTCGAGGATCGGCGAGCAGGGCACGGCCGCGTGTTCGAGCAGGGCCACCCATTGCGCGGTGGTGCGCTCCAGCGTCCAGCCGGTGAGGACGGGCACCAGCTCGCCGCGGTACTTGACCCGCGCCGGGTTGGTGCTGAATCGCTCATCGTGTGCCACGCCGGCATGGCCCGCGGCTTCGCAGAACCGCTGGAACTGGCCGTCGTTGCCGATCGCCAGCACCATGTGGCCGTCCTTCGTGGGGAAGACCTGGTAAGGCACGATGTTCGGGTGTGCGTTGCCCATGCGCGTGGGCGTGATGCCGCCGACGATCTGGTTGCTCGCCTGGTTGGCCAGCATGGCCACCTGCACGTCGAACAGCGCGGCGTCGATGACGCGGCCCCGGCCGGTGCGCGCGCGCTCGTGCAATGCCGCGAGGATGGCCGTGGTGGCGTACACCCCGGTCATGAGGTCCACCACCGCGACGCCGACCTTCTGCGGCTCGCCGCCTTTCTCGCCGGTGATGCTCATGAGGCCGCCCTCGGCCTGGATGGCGAAGTCATAGCCGGCTTTGTGAGCCATGGGCCCATCCTGGCCATAGCCGGTGATGGAGCAGTAGACCAGGCCGGGGTTGATCGCCTGCAGGCTGGTGGCGTCCAGGCCGTACTTGGCGAGCTGGCCCACTTTGTAGTTCTCGATCACCACGTCGGCCTCGCGCGCGAGCTCGCGCACGGTGACCGCGCCCTCGGCAGTGGCGATGTCGATGGCCACCGAGCGCTTGCCCCGGTTGGCGCACAGGAAGTAGGCGGCGACCTTGTCCTGGCCTTCACCCCACCAGGGCGGTCCCCAGGTGCGCGTGTCGTCCCCTGCGCCGGGACGCTCCACCTTCAGCACCTGGGCGCCGTAGTCGGCCAGGAGCTGGCCGGCCCAGGGGCCTGCCAGCACCCGCGACAGGTCCAGCACCTTCACGCCAGCCAGCGGCTGGGGCAGGGCAGCGGCCGAGTCCATCAGGAGAAGGCCTGGATGCCGGTGATGGCGCGACCCAGGATCAGGGCGTGGATGTCGTGCGTGCCCTCGTAGGTGTTGACCACCTCCAGGTTCACCAGGTGGCGGGCCACGCCGTACTCGTCGCTGATGCCGTTGCCGCCCATCATGTCGCGGGCCATGCGGGCGATGTCCAGCGCCTTGCCGCAGGAGTTGCGCTTGAGGATGGAGGTGATCTCCACGGCGGCCGTGCCCTCGTCCTTCATGCGGCCCAGGCGCAGGCAGCCTTGCAGGCCCAGCGAGATCTCGGTGAGCATGTCGGCCAGCTTCTTCTGGATCAACTGGTTGGCGGCCAGCGGGCGGCCGAACTGCTGGCGGTCCAGCACGTACTGGCGGGCGCGGTGGAAGCAGTCCTCCGCGGCACCCAGCGCGCCCCAGGCGATGCCGTAGCGGGCGGAGTTCAGGCAGGTGAAGGGGCCCTTGAGGCCGCGCACCTCGGGGAAGGCGTTTTCCTCGGGCACGAACACCTCGTCCATCACGATCTCGCCGGTGATGGAGGCGCGCAGGCCCACCTTGCCATGGACGGCGGGAGCGGTCAGGCCCTTCCAGCCCTTCTCCAGGATGAAGCCGCGGATCGCGCCCTCATCGTCCTTGGCCCACACCACGAACACGTCGGCGATGGGGGAGTTGGTGATCCACATCTTGCTGCCCGACAGGCTGAAGCCGCCCGCCACCTTGCGGGCGCGGGTGATCATGCCGGCGGGGTCGGAGCCGTGGTTCGGCTCGGTCAGGCCGAAGCAGCCGATCCACTCGCCGGTGGCCAGCTTGGGCAGGTACTTCTGCTTTTGCGCCTCGGTGCCGAACTCGTTGATCGGCACCATCACCAGGGAGGACTGCACCGACATCATCGAGCGGTAGCCGGAGTCCACGCGCTCGACCTCACGCGCCACCAGGCCGTAGCACACGTAGTTCAGGCCGGCGCCACCGTACTGCTCGGGGATGGTGGCGCCCAGCAGGCCCAGCTCACCCATCTCGCGGAAGATGGAGGCATCGGTCTTCTCATGGCGGAAGGCCTCCTGCACGCGCGGCAGCAGGCGCTCCTGGCAGTAGGCGCGGGCGGCTTCGCTGACCTGGCGCTCGTCGGCGGTGAGCTGGTCGTCCAGCAGGAAGGGATCGGACCAGGAGAAGGCGGTTTTCTTGGACATGCGGGATCTCGTTCAGGAGTGAATGGTGGGAATGCTAGACCCGTAAGCCCCCTGGCGGCAAACCATGAATTCTCACGCAGATATGATGCAGGCTCATGTCTGAGGGGTCTCCACCATGCGCCGCCGCCTTCCGTCCACCCAGGCCCTGCTGTGTTTCGAGGCCGCAGCCCGGCACCAGAGCTACACCCGCGCCGCCCAGGAACTGGCCCTGACCCAGGGCGCGGTGTCGCGCCAGGTCGCGGCGCTGGAGGACCTGGTGGGCGTGCCGCTGTTCAAGCGCACGCAGCACGGCATGGTGCTCACGCCCGCCGGCGCGGACTACGCGCGCCAGGTGGCCCAGCGGCTGGACGGCCTGGAGCGGGACACGCTGGACCTGCGGGGGCGGCAGGGGGAGGGCGACCGCATCTCCATCGTGTCCGTGCCCACCTTTGCCACGCGCTGGCTGATTCCTCGCCTGCCGCAGCTGGCGAAGGTGCAGCCGCAGTTGCAGGTGCACATCGAGGCGCGTTCCCGGCCCTTCCTTTTCAGCGACCTGCAGGTGGAGGCGGCCCTGTTCGCGGGCACGCCCGAGCAGGTGCGCCAGTGGGCGGGCACGCAGGCGCACTGGCTGTTCGACGAGGAGGTGGTGCCGGTGTGCAGCCCGTCACTCCTGCGCGCGGGGCGACCCGTGGCGCCGGGCACCCTGGCGCAGATGCCGCTGCTGCAGCAGTCCACCCGGCCGGAGGGCTGGCGGCAGTGGTTCGATGCGCAGGGGGTGGATGCCGAAGGGGCCCTGGCCGGACCGCGTTATGAGCTTTTTTCCATGCAGGCCGCGGCGGCGGAAGCGGGGCTGGGCGTGGCGCTGATGCCCACGCTGCTGGTGCAGGAGGAACTGGCGTCCGGGCGGCTGGCGGTGGCGTGCAACCGGCCCCTGCGCGGGCAGCGCGGGTACTACCTCGTGCGCCCCGAGACCGAGGAGCGGCCGGCGCTCGCCTTGTTCAGGGCCTGGCTGCTGGAGCAGGTGGCCGCGGCCTGACCTCGCCCAGGTCGTTCCACACGTCCTGGCGGCGCAGCCGGCCAGCCTCGACCTCGAAGCGGTCGATGAAACGCACGCCGCCGAAGGGGCTGCCGTCCAGCCAGATGCCTTGCAGGGTGCCGCTGCAGAACACGGTGGTCACGCCATCGCCCCAGCATTCCTCGAACCGTTCGTACTGCTTGGACACGCCCTGGTAGCGGCCGCGTGCCCAGTCCACCAGCTGCTCCAGTTGCGTCATGGGCTCGGCGCCCGGGAAATTCATCACGAAGCCCGGGGCCAGGAACTCCCGGGCTTTCGCCAGGTCACGCGCCTGCATGGCCTCCAGGAACTGGCGTACCAGGGCGCTGGCGTCGGGCTGCTCCGGGCCGCCGCCGGTGAATACGCGGTTGTCCCGCAGATAGGTGGCGGCATGCTGGACGAAGACGGTGGTGCCTGCGGCCTGGGCGGCGATGACCGATCGCGTGGCCAGGGCCAGGCGCTGGACCAGCCGGGCCTCGCAGTCCGGGCCGTACCCGGGCAGCAGCGTGACGGTGACGACGGGCAAGGTGGTGACTCCCGGTGCGTCAGGCCTGGGCGGCTTTCCAGGCGTCCAGGATCTGGCTGCCCGTGGCGGCCCACACGCCCCGGTGGCGCATGATGTGGTCCAGCGCCTGTTCCAGCGCGGCGATCCGGTACGGCTGGCCGATCACCCAGGGGTGCAGCGAGATGGCCATCACCCGGCCGTTTTCCGGCGAGGACTCGCGGTACAGCAGGTCGAACTGGTCGATCAGCGCATCGCGGAAGTCGTCCTCGGTGTGGTGGTTCTGCACGAGGATGGTGTAGTCGTCGATGTCGACCGGGTGCGGCATGGCATGCAGCGCGCCGGCGCGCGTGCGCATGGCGTAGGGCATGTCGTCGTTGACCCAGTCGCACACGTAGTCCACGCCGGCCTCGGCCAGCAGGTCCGGGGTGTGGTGCGATTCGCTCTTGGCCGGCGAGAGCCAGCCACGCACCGGCTGGCCGGAGGCCTCGCGCAGGATCTTCAGGCTCTTGGCGATCCAGTCCCGCTCCTCGGCCTCGGCCAGGCCGCCGTGGTGCAGGTGGTCCATGTCCAGGCCGTTGGCGATCACCTCCCAGCCGCGGTCCACGCAGGCCTGGAGCAGGGAGGGGTAGCGCACCGCCACGGCAGCGTTCACCGCCACCGAGGCCGGGATGCCGCGCTGGCCCAGGGCGTCCATGATGCGGTGGATGCCCACGCGGTTGCCGTAGTCACGCAGCGTGTAATGGCGCAGGTCCGGGTAGGCCGTCTGCATGGCGCCCGGCGGCTTGAAGGGCTGGCCCTTCATGTCCAGCGGGAACCACTCCAGCGCGGGCACGACCCACAGGGCCACGCGCGCGCCGCCCGGCCAGGCCACCGGCTTGCGCGCGGGCAGGGGTGACCAGTCATACCGGTCCTGGTCCATGCCGTAGCGGCGCAGCGGGTACTCCAGGTGTTCTTGTCCGAGGCTCATGGTGCTTCCCCCACGGGCTGGGCGGCGGCCGCGAAGGCGTCGTGGTAGTGCTCGTTGAAGTAATGGGCGATCTCGCGCCCGGTGGCCAGCCAGACCTTGTCGTGGCCGGTGATGTACGACAGCGCCTCCTCGAAGGCCGCCAGCCGGTAAGGCTGGCCCACCAGGTAGGGGTGCAGCGGAATGCACATCACGGTGCCGGACTTCTCGCCCTCCGCGTACAGGCGGTCGAACTGGCGCTTGAGGATGTCCGCGTAGCGGCGCGGCGAGACCAGGTTGACGTTGTAGACGATGACGTCGTTCATCTCCAGCGAGTAGGGGATGCTGGTGAGCTTGCCCTTCTTCACCTTGACCGGGCCGGGCTGGTCGTCGTGGAACAGGTCGCAGACGTAGGTCAGTCCCATCTCGGCCACCAGGTCCATGGTGCGGTCGGTGTAGGTCAGCGCCGGGGCAAGCCAGCCATCGAGCTTTTGCCCGGTGTGCTTGCGGATGGTGTCGATGGAGTCCTGGATGACGGCGCGCTCCTGCGCCTCGCTCATGCCCATGAGGTAGCGCGTGTTGTAGGTGCCGTGGGAGTAGAACTCCCAGTCCTCGGCGGCGGCGGCCTGGATGATCTCCGGGTGGTGCTCGCACATGGCCACGTTCAGCGACACGCTGCCGCGCATGCCGCAGCGCTTCATGCTTTCCAGCATGCGCCAGAAGCCGGCGCGGTTGCCGTAGTCGCGGTAGCTGTAATTGAGTACGTCGGGCGTGGGGCGGGCCCAGGCGGCGCGGGAAGGGTTCTTGGGCGGGGCGAGCTCGTAGAACTCCAGGTTGGGTGCCACCCAGAAGGCCACGCGCGCGCCACCCGGCCAGCGGATCTGTGGACGGCGGTCGTAGGGGAGGTAGTCGTAGAAGCCGGGATCGCGCATCACCGTGCGCCTCCCGGGGGCTGGGCGCGGGCCGGCACCTGCCGCAGCTGGGCCATCGTCTCCTCGATGGTGAGCACGTCGGCGTACTTGAGCGTCATGTCGTACAGGTTGGCGAAGTGCGGGCTCTCGTGCTTGTCGGCCACGCACTCCTCCGGGACGATGGTGCGGTAGCTGCGCTGCAGGCTGTCGACCACCGTGGCGCGCACGCAGCCGGAGGTGGAGCCGCCGGTCACCACCACGGTGTCCACGCCGTGGAAATTGAAGATGGAGCCCAGGTTGGTCTCGAAGAAGGCCGAGGCCATGCGCTTGTTCACGATGATGTCGCGCACGCGGTCGATCTTCAGGCGGTCGTCGAACTCGCTGCGGCGGCTGCCGACCTTGATGTTCTGCAGCGAATCGGGCGTGTTGGTGCGCGTGCCCCACACGCCGCAGTCCTCGCCCGACTCCATGTAGGCCACGTAGGTCCACACCACGGGAAAGCCGCGGGCGCGGAATTCGGCGGCGAGCTCGTTGACGTAATCGAGCTGCTTCGGATCGGTCTCGTACGCCGTGGCGAATTCCCCCACGCAGGTGTAGGCCTTCTGCAGGTCCACGTTGATCAGGGCGGGCATGCGGCCGAAGCCGAAACGCTTGCGGGTGGGGTTGGCCTTGACTTCGGCAAAGAGCTGCCGGGCGGTCTTGTCGGAAGTTTGCATGGGAAAGGCTTCTTCGGGCTTCTTGGAAACAGGGACATGACCGGCAGCGTGGCTCGCCGGCTTGGATGCGGATGCTGCTACGGCCAAGATGTCCTGTCAATAGAACATTTACCCCCGGAGGCGAATGGAAAACGTTCCGCAGGCGACGACCCGCAGGTTTGCTCAGGTTTTCCCCGAAGCGCTCTTGACAAGCCCGGCGCGGACGGCGACATTCGCGCAATTGTTCTATCAACAGAACAATACGATTTCCAACCCACGATCCTGTCGAGGACACGCCATGAACCAAAACGCTCGTCTGTCTCGCCGTCTCGTTCTCCAAGCTGGTGCAGCTAGCACCATGTTGGGTGCCCCGGGCCTGCTGCTGGCCCAGCCCCGCCCGGTGAAGATCGGCCTCATCCACCCCGTCAGCGGTGCACTGGCCTACAGCGGCGGGCAAGGTCGCATGGGTTGCCAGATGGCCATCGACGAGATCAACGCCGCCGGTGGCATCAAGGCCCTGGGTGGCGCGAAGGTCGAGGCGGCCCTGGGCGACTCGCAAAGCCGCCCCGAAGTGGGCGTGGCCGAAGTCGAGCGCCTGCACCAGGATGGCGTGTCGGCCTATGTGGGCTGCTTCTCCAGCGCCATCGCGCTGCCCGCCACGCAGGCCGCGGCCAAGTACAACACCCCGTTCATGATCGACGTGGGCGTGTCCGATGCCATCGTCAGCCGCGGCCTGAAGAACGTGTTCCGCCTGGCGCCCGGCAACGGCAAGTGCGTGGACGACGCCTTCGCCGGCCTGGCCGAAGTGAACAAGGCCGCCGGTGGCATCGCCAAGAGCGCAGTGATCGTGCACGAGGACTCCGAGTTCGGAACCAGCACCGCCAAGCTGCTGCAAGGCAAGCTGTCCGGCATCGGCCTGGAGGTCAAGGACGTCCTCAAGCACGCCACCCCCACCCGTGACTTCTCCAACCTGGTGCTGCGCATCAAGTCCCTCAAGCCGGACCTGGTCATCATCAGCAACTACCAGAACGAGTACGTGCTGCTGGCCCGCACGTTGCACCAGCAGAAGGTGGACCTGGCCGGCGTCTTCTCCGTGTTCGGTGGCGGCTTCAACTACCGCCTGATCAAGGAGCAGCCGGAGGTCGCCCAGTACATGATGGACTTCAACCACTGGTACAACCCCCGCAGCGCCAAGGCCCAGGCCATGCGCAAGGCGGTGGAGGCCAAGGGTGGCCTGTTCACCTTCGAGGTGTATTGCGGCTACAACGCGGTCAAGTGCTACGTGGACGCCATCGAGCGCGCCAAGTCGGCCGACAAGGAGGCCGTGATCGCCGCCCTGGAAGGCAGCACCTGGTCCGACCACTTCATGCCCTACGGCCCGACCAAGTTCGTCAACGGCCAGAACCAGGGCGGCCGCGCCGTGCTGCTGCAGGCCTCGAAGACGGACATCGACGTGGTCTGGCCGAACGAGTTCGGCTCCACCAAGCCGGTCTTCCCGCGCCCCAAGTTCAGCTGATCACGCCTGGCGCCCGCGAGGGCGCCGGCCTGGCCAGATCGACACCCCGCCTGTCGCCGGTCGCGGCAGGCGGTGGGGGTTCCGTTTTTCCAGCAACCGTCCGGGGTCATCGCGTTGGACTTTTCCATCATCCTGTCGGCCGCCATCAACGGCCTGCTGCTCGGGGGCATCTACACCCTCGTGGCATCGGGCCTGACCTTGATCTACGGCGTGCTGCACATCATCAACTTCGCGCACGGCAGCATGCTGATGCTGGCCATGTTCGGCGTGTTCTACCTGCTCACCAAGCTGGGGGTGGACCCGTATGCCGCGCTCCTGGTCATGGTGCCGGCGATGTACCTCCTGGGCTACCTCCTGTACCGGGGCATGATCGGCAAGCTGTCCAACGGCAAGGATGAAAACATCCTCCTGATCACCCTGGGCCTGTCCATCCTGATCGAGAACCTGGCCCTGATGTTCTTCAAGGGCGACACGCGCACCATCTCCGTGTCGTACTCGGACACCATGGTCGAACTGGGCCCCACGCTGGTGGCCCTGCCCAAGCTGATTTCCTTCGGCGCTTCGCTGGCGCTGTGCGCGCTGCTGGGCCTGTTCATCGCCCGCACGGACACCGGCAAGGCGATCCGCGCCGTGGCCAAGGAGCGCGTGGGCGCGCGCCTGGTGGGTATCAACGTGGACCGCGTGTTCGCCGTGTCCTACGGCATCGGCCTGGCGACGCTGGGCGCCGCGGCCTGCCTGCTGATGCCGATCTTCTATGTCTCGCCGACCACCGGCCACGTGTTCGTGATGGTGGCCTTCACCGTGGTGGTGCTGGGCGGCATGGGTAGCTTCCTGGGCGCCGTGGTGGGCGGCCTGATCGTGGGCCTGACCGAGTCGTTCGGCGGGCTGTTCCTGGGCGAGAGCCTGGGGCAGATCGGCATTTCGCTGATCTTCATCCTGATCCTGCTGCTGCGTCCCCAGGGCCTGTTTGGAGCGAAACAACGATGAACGAACTGACTCGCGGCCAGGCCTGGCTGCTGCACGGCGGGCTGCTGCTGGTGGGGCTGGTGTTCCCGCTCGTGTTTCCCTCCAGCTTCATGGTGAACTTCGGCGTGCTGGCGCTGTTCTACGCCTTCATCGGCCAGGCCTGGAACATCGCCGGCGGCTTCGCCGGGCAGCTGTCCTTCGGGCATGTGGTGTTCTTTGGCGCGGGGGCCTATGCCTCGACCATCCTGCAGATCCGCTTCGGCTTCAATCCCTGGCTGGGCCTGCCGGCCGGCGCCCTGGCCGGCGCCCTGGTGGGCTGGGTCATCGCGGTCCTGTCGTTCCGCGCGGGCCTCAAGGGCTCGTACTTCGCGCTGATCACCCTGGCTTTTGCCGAGGTGCTGCGCATCGTCGCCAACTCGGTGGAGATCACCGGCGGCGGCCTGGGCATGCTGATCCCGGCCAAGCCGGGCGTGGGCAACTTCCAGTTCCCCGAGCGCGTGGGCTTCTACTACCTGATCCTGGCCCTGACGGTGGCGTCCGTCCTGATCGCGCTGTGGCTCAAGCGCTCGCGCTTCGGCGCGCAGCTGGCGGCCATCCGCGAGAACGAGGACTCGGCCCGCGCCCTGGGCATCGACACCTTCAGGGAGAAGGTCAAGGTGATGATGCTGTCCGGCGCGATCGCCGGCATCGGCGGGTGCTTCTTTGCCCAGTACTTCCTGTACATCGACCCCACCATCGTCTTTGGCGTGGACAAGTCGGTGGAGATGCTGCTGGTCAGCATGATCGGCGGCGCGGGCACGGTCTACGGGCCCCTGATCGGCGCGGTGCTGCTGGCCGCCGTGGGTGACGTGACGCGCTCTATGTTCAACGTGCAGGGCCTGTCGCTGGTGATCTACGGCACCATGCTGGTGGTGATCATCGCCTTCCTGCCCAATGGCCTGATCGACGTGTTCAAGCGTCTCAATGGCAAGCGCAAGCCGGCGCCCGCCGCGGCGGCCCGCGACGCGAAGGAGGGCGCGTGATGCTCCAGGTCCAGGGATTGACCAAGATCTTCGGCGGCCTGCGGGCCGTGGACAACGCCTCGCTGGAGGTGCCCGAGGGCCGCATCGTCGCCCTCATCGGCCCCAACGGCGCCGGCAAGACCACGCTGTTCGCCTCCATCGCAGGCTTTCACAAGCCCGATGCCGGCACGGTGACCCTGCGTGGGGAGGACATCACGGGCCTGCCCGTGCACCAGATCGCGCGCAAGGGCATGGTGCGCACCTTCCAGATCACCCAGCCCTTCGCCAAGCTGAGCGTGCACGAGAACATCGCCGTGGGCGCCTACCAGCGTTTCCCGGACCGGCGCGAGGCCTGGGAACATGCCCGCCAGGTGGCGGGGCAGGTGGGCATGGGCGCCATGCTGGAGCAGCCCGCCGCCGACCTGACCGTGGCCGGCCGCAAGCGGCTGGAGCTGGCCCGCACGCTGGCCACCGGCCCCAAGCTGCTGTTGCTGGACGAGGTGATGGCGGGCCTGAACCCGTCCGAGATCGTGGAGATCATCGGCATCATCCAGAAGATCCGCGCCAGCGGCGTGACGGTGCTGCTGATCGAGCACGTGATGCAGGCGGTGATGAGCCTGTCCGAACACATTTACGTGCTGTCCTACGGCAAGATCATCGCCGAGGGCGCGCCGCGCGAGGTGGTGAGCAACCCGGCGGTGATCGAGGCCTACCTGGGCCGCGGCGCGGCCGAGCACATGGCCACGCAGGGCGGCGCGGACGGCGCATCCAAGGAGGTTTCCCATGCTTGAGATCCGGGGCCTGCGCGCCGGCTATGGCAAGGTCGAGATCCTGCGCGGGATCGACCTGGACGTGGGCGCGGGCGAGATCGTCGCCGTGCTCGGGAGCAACGGCGTGGGCAAGTCCACGTTGAACAACAACATCTCCGGCCTGTACAAGCCCTTTGGCGGCACCATCCGCTTCAAGGGTGAGGACATCGCCGGCATCGACTCCGCCGAGGTGGTGCGGCGCGGCCTGATCCACGTGCCCGAAGGCCGCCGCATCTTCCCCAACATGAGCGTGCGCGAGAACCTGGAGCTGGGCAGCTTCCTGCGCGGCGCGGCGCGCCGGGCCCGCAACATGGACCATGTGGTGTCCATCTTCCCGCGGCTGAAGGAGCGCTTCGGCCAGATGGCAGGCACCCTGTCCGGCGGCGAGCAGCAGATGCTGGCGATCGGCCGCGGCCTCATGTCCGAGCCCGAGCTGCTGATCATGGACGAGCCGTCCCTGGGCCTGTCCCCCCTGCTGGTGGAGGAGATGTTCGCCCTGATCCGCAAGCTCAATGCCGAGGGCCAGCCCATCCTGCTGATGGAGCAGAACGCGGTGCAGACGCTGGCCATCGCGAACCGCGCCTACATCATCGAGAACGGGCAGGTCGCCATGAAAGGCAAGGCCTCGGACATGCTGGACGACCCGGACCTGCGCAAGAACTACCTGGGACTGTGAGTCCACCCATGGCCGATTCCTTGCCCCTGTCCAAGTACCACCAGGTCTACCTGGTCCTGCGCGAGCAGGTCCAGGAGGGCCGCTATGCCAATGGCCTGCCGGGTGAGCTGGACCTGGCCAGCCAGTTCGGCGTGGGCCGCATCACGGTGCGCCGCGCGCTTGAGAAGCTGGTGGAGGACGGGCTGATCGTGCGCGAGGTTGGCCGGGGCACCCGCCCCACCACCCGCGCCGAGCACGGCGGCCGAAGGGGCGCATCCAAGGGCGTGCAGGCCTTGCCTGGCACGCGGCTGCATGGCCTGCTGGAGAACATCGTCAGCGTGAGCCGGTCCACCACCGTCAAGGTGCTGGAGTGGCGCGTGGTGCATGCCTCTCACGACCTGGCCGAGGTGCTGCAGGTGGCCGATGGCGCCAAGCTGCGCAAGGCCGTGCGCCGCCGCAGTTCATCCGCGGGGCCCGTGTCCCTGATCACCACCTACGTGCCCGACGCGCTGGCGCAAGGCTTCGGCCGCAGCGACCTGGCGCGCAAGCCCATGCTGCAGCTGCTGGAGGAGTCCGGCCTGGAGCTGGGGCGCGCGGTGCAGACCATCTCCGCCCGCCAGGCCGATGCCCAGGTGGCGGCCGAATTGCAGGTGGCCGTGGGCACCGCCATGCTGGCCGTGCGGCGGCTGGTGTACGACACCTCGGACCGGCCGGTGCAGCTGCTGCACGGCTTGTACCGGCCCGACCGCTACGAGTACCAGATGGAGATGTCGCAGGTCGGCAGCATCGAGGCGCGCATCGTGCCCAAGGAAATCCTTCCCTGAAGAACCCACCGACCACGGAGACTGTCTTTCCATGAGCGCTCCCAACCGGCCGGCGCAGACGCTGGCCCAGAAGCTGATTGCCAAGGCCTGCGGGCGGACGCATGTGGCGCCCGGGGACATCGTCAATTGCCGGGTGGACCTGGCCATGTTCCACGACTCGTCCGGCCCGCGCCGCCTCAAGCCGATGCTGGAGGACCTGGGCGCACACATCTGGGATCCGTCCAAGGTGGTGCTGGTGATGGACCACTACGTGCCCGAGCAGGACGACGACTCGCGCCGCATCGTGCGCATCGCCCGCGACTGGGCCGCCGAGCAGAAGCTGCCGCATGTGTATGACAGCGTGGGCATCTGCCACGTGGTGCTGCCGCAGAAGGGGCACCTGCGTCCCGGCATGTTCTGCGTGGGGGGCGACTCCCATTCCCCCACGGGCGGCGCCTTTGGCACCTACATGTTCGGCATCGGCAGCACCGAGATGCTGGGCGTGGTGGTGACCGGCGAGATCTGGGTGCGTGTACCCCGCACGCTGCGCATGTGGTGGGATGGCCGGCTGCCCGCCGGACTGACCGCCAAGGACATGGTGCTGCACATGGTGGGCCGCTTCGGCATGAACGGCGGGGACTACCAGGCCGTGGAGTTCTGCGGCCCCGCCGTGCAGGCGCTGTCCATGCAGGAGCGCATGACGCTGTCCAACATGAGCGCCGAGATGGGCGCGCAGGTGGGCCTGATCGCCCCCGACGAGACCACGCGCCAGTGGCTGCGCGGCGTGGGCGTGCCGGACGAGGCGATCGAGACCGAGGGCTGGCACACCGACGAGGGCGTGGACGAGCGCCTGGCCACGACGTACCGGTTCGATGCCGCGACGCTGTCCCCGCAGGTGGCCGCGCCGCACAGCCCGGCCAACACACGCGCCGTGGGAGCTTTTTCCGACGTGCCCCTCCAGGCCGCCTACATCGGTGCCTGCACCGGGGCCAAGCTCGACGACCTGCGCGCCGCCGCCAGCGTGCTGCGCGGCCATCGCGTGGCGTCCGGCATGCGCCTGATGGTCGCGCCCGCCAGCCTGGAGGACCAGGAAGCCGCGCGGCGAGAGGGTGTGCTGGGCGCCTTGCTTGAGGCGGGCGCCGAGCTGCTGCCCACGGCCTGCGGGGCCTGCTCCGGGTACGGCGGCAGCATCCCCGATGGCGCCAACGTGATCGCTACCACGGCACGCAACTTCAAGGGCCGCATGGGCTCGGCGACGGCGCAGGTGTACCTGGCCTCGCCCTACACCGTGGCCGCGTCCGCGCTGCGCGGGCGCATCACCGATCCCCGGGAGGTGCTGGCATGACCGCCCCGACGACCCATCGCGTCTGGAAGTTCGGCGCGGACATCGATACCGACCAGCTGGCGCCCGGCGCTTACATGAAGCTGGGCATCGAAGGCATCGCGCCGCACTGCCTGGAGGGCGTACGGCCGGAGTTCGCCGCGCAGGTGCGCCGCGGCGACGTGATCGCCGCCGGCCCCAACTTCGGCATCGGTTCCTCCCGCGAGCAGGCAGCCGGGGCCCTGGTCCAGCTGGGGGTGAGGGCGGTGATCGCGCCGTCGTTCAGCGGGCTCTATTTCCGCAATGCGTTCAACCTGGGCCTGTTGCTCCTGACCTGCCGTGACGCCGAGTCGCTGCAGGAGGGCGAGGCGGTGCGGCTGGACCTTGACACGCTGCAGGTGCACACCGCATCCGGCCGCGTGCTCGCTTGCGACCCGATTCCCGCCTTCTTGCTTGACATGGTGGCCTCTGGCGGCTTGTTGAACCAGTTGCGCCGCCGCCTGGCAGCCCAGCGCCAGCCCATGGAGGCGTCATGAGCGTGATGCACCCCGCTCGCGTCGTTCGCGGGCAGCCGCTGCCGTCGGACACGCCCCAGGTGCCGGTGGTGATCGTGGGCGGCGGCGCCTGCGGCATGACGGCGGCCGTGCGCTTGCGCCTGGCCGGCATCGATTGCGTGGTGCTGGAGCGCGACGACATGCCGCAGGGATCGACCGCGCTTTCCTCCGGCTTCATCCCCGCGGCGGGCACGCGCCTGCAGAAGTCCCTGGGTATCGAGGACAGCGTGGAGCAGTTCGCCCGCGACGTCCAGGCCAAAGCCCACGGTCGCGCGGCGCCGCACCTGGTCGAGGCCTACACCCGCGGCGTGGCCCCGGCCATCGACATGCTGGAGGAGCAGGGCATCTCCTTCGTGATGCTGGAGGGCTTCCTGTATCCCGGCCACAGCGCCCAGCGCATGCATGCCGTGCCCGAGCGAACGGGCGCGGCCCTGATCGCGGCGATGGAGCGCACGGCGACCGGGCTGGGCGCGGACGTGCTCACGGGCGCCCTGGTGCGCGAGATCTGGCTGGGCGAGGGCGATCGCGTCATCGGCGTGGGCCTGGAGCGCAGCGATGGGCAGATGGAATACATCGGCTGCGACGCGCTGATCCTGGCCTGCAACGGCTTTGGGGGTAATGCGGCCATGGTGCGCGAGATGCTGCCCGAGATGGCCGATGCCGCGTTCGGCGGCCATGTGGGCAACGACGGCAGCGCCATCGCCTGGGGCCGGGCCCTGGGCGCTCGGCTGGCGGACCTCACGGCCTACCAGGGGCACGGGTCCTGGGTCACGCCGCAGGGCGCGCTCATGACCTGGGCCTTCATCATGGAAGGCGGCGTGCAGGTCAATGCGCAGGGGCGGCGCTTCCACGACGAGACCCAGGGCTATTCCGAGGCTGCCGAGTTCGTGCTGAGGCAGCCGGGCGCCATCGCCTGGAACGTGTTTGACAGCCCGCTGCTGGAGCTGCTACGGACCTTTCCCGATTTCATCGAGGCCGAGAAGGCAGGCGCCCTGCGCGGCGCGCAGGACTTGCCTGCATTGGCCGCCATGATCGGCTGCGACGCCCAAATGCTGGGCCAGGCGCTGGCCGAGGTGGCCCCAGGCCAGCCGGATGCTTTCGGCCGCCGCTTCAAGCGCAGCCTCCAGGCGCCGTATTACGCCGTCAAGGTCACCGGCGCGTTGTTCCACACCCAGGGCGGCCTGGACATCGACGACCAGTGCCGCGTCCTGGCGCAGGATGGCACGCCCCTTCCCAACCTGCTGGCTGCCGGCGGCGCTGCGCGCGGCGTGTCCGGCGATGCGGTGTGGGGCTACATGTCCGGCAACGGCCTGCTCAGTGCGGTGGGCGGCGGCTGGACGGCCGCCGGGACTGTGGCCGCCACCCTGCAAGCCTGAACCTGAGAAAGATTGCCCTCCATGCCCTCCCAGACACTCAAGCAACGCCTCCGGTCAGCCAGTCCCGTGCTGGCGCCCGGGGTCTACGACGCGCTGACCGCGCTCATCGCAGAGCAGGCGGGCTTCGAGGCCCTGTACCTTTCCGGCGCCTCCATCGCCTATACCCGCCTGGGCCGCTCCGACGTCGGCCTGACGACCGCCACCGAAGTGGCCGACACGCTGGCCCGCATCACCGAGCGCGTGTCGCTGCCGGTGATCGTGGACGCCGACACCGGTTTCGGCAATGCGTTGAACACGCGGCGCACCGTGCGCGAGTTCGAGCGCGCAGGTGCCGCCATGATCCAGCTGGAGGACCAGACCTTTCCCAAGCGCTGTGGCCACCTGGACGGCAAGGGCGTGATTCCCCAGGCCGAGATGTGCGGCAAGCTGCGGGCGGCGCTGGATGCCCGGCACTCGAGCGACACCCTGATCCTGGCCCGCACCGATGCCGTGGCCGTGGAGGGCCTGGAGGCGGCCCTGGAGCGTGCAGAGGCCTACCTGGCCTCCGGCGTGGACGCCATCTTCGTGGAGGCCGTGCGCTCGCCCGAGCAGATGCGCGCAGCCTGCGACCGTTTCGCGCACCGCATCCCGATGCTGGCCAACATGGTCGAGGGCGGCAAGACGCCTGTCACCGCGGCTGATGAACTGGGCCGCATCGGCTACCGCATCGTCATCTTCCCCGGCGGCACGGCGCGCGCCGTGGCGCACACCCTGCAGCGGTACTACGGCAGCCTCAAGCAGCACCAGAGCACGACGCCCGAGCGCGAGCGCATGCTGGACTTCGACCAGCTCAATGCGCTGATCGGCACGCCCGAGCTGCTGGCGCTGGGCAAGCGTTACGACGGCTGACCCTTACGCGCGCATCAGACGACCCACAAGAAGACGAAGGAGACAAACGTGCGTACACGGCGAGACTGGATGGTTCATGGCGCTGCGATGGGCGCCCTGGTGATGGCGGGGGCTCTGGCCTGCGGACCGGCGCAGGCACAGGGCAATGCGCCCATTCGCATCCTGGTGGGCGCGCCCGCGGGTGGCACCACGGACACCATGGCCCGCACATTGGCCACTGAAATGGGCAAGGCGCTGGGCCGCACCGTGGTGGTGGAGAACCGCCCGGGTGCGGGTGGCAACATCGCCGCCGAAGCGGTGGCCCGCGCGCCGGCCGATGGCAACACGCTGCTCATGAGCTTTACCAGCCATGCGATCAATGCCTCGCTGTATCCCTCCCTGCCGTTCGACCCGGAAAAGGACTTCACGCCGCTGACCATGGTCTCCACGAGTCCGGCCATCCTGGTGGCGCATCCGTCGGTGGCGGCCAACAACCTGCAGGAGCTGATCGCCTTGGCCAAGTCCAAGCCGGGCCGGCTGAACTTCGGCGTCGGCGCGCTGGGATCGTCGGTGCACCTGGCCGGCGAGGCCTTCAAGATGCAGGCGAGCGTGTACATCGTGAACATTCCCTACCGGGGCACGGCACCGGCGGTGCAGGACCTGCTGGCGGGCCAGGTGGAGCTGATGTTCGCCAACGTGGGCAACGTGCAGGCGCAGCTCAAGGCGGGCAAGCTCAAGGCCCTGGGAGTGACCAGCCCCCGGCGGTTGCCGGCGATGCCCGATGTGCCGGCGATTGCCGAGGTGCTGCCGGGCTACCAGTCGAGTGCGTGGTTCGGCCTGTTCGGTCCCGGCCGCATGTCGCCGGAGCTGGCCAAGCGCCTGTCGGACGCCGCGCGTGCCGCCATTGCCTCGGCCGACGTGCGCCGGCGCATCGAGTTCGAGGGCGCGACCCCGGTGGGCAATTCGCCCCAGGAGTTCGCCAGCTTCGTGAACTCGGAGATCACGCGCTGGGCCAAGGTGGTGAAGTACTCGGGGGCCAAGCCGGAGTGAGGCTGGCGAGCCCGCGCTGACGCCCCGGCCGCGACGCATGGCAGGGTAGACTACAGCCCTCCCATGCGGAGGCTGGGGGGCGTTAGCTCAGTTGGTTAGAGCAGGGGACTCATAATCCCTTGGTCACAGGTTCAAGTCCTGTACGCCCTACCACGCTTCATGAAGCGGACTGCTCACGCAGTCCTTTTTTTCGCGGCTGATAACTGCACCAGCGTGCAGCGCGACCCGCGTCGGCGCAAGAAGCTCCCGCTGCCCGAGCGCCACCCGTTGGCGCGTCCGCGGCAACGCCACGAGGTGTGGGGCCTGGCCTTGGTGGTGCCGGTGCGCAGCCCGGATTTTCGGTTCATTGCAGCACCACAGGCGTGCACAGCGTGTAGCCCACCCTGTGCAATGCTTTGATGTGCGGCGCGGGGGCGCCCACAGTCGCGAGCTTCTTGCGCAGGCGGGTGATGCGCATTTCCAGTGTGGCGGCTGATGGTACGTCACCGTCGTTTCCGCGCACGATCTCGGCGATCTGCCAACGCTCCAGTTTCTGGCCAGGCGCGCGGGCCAGGGCGCTCAGGATCAGGGCGTCGCTGGCGGTCATTTCCACGCGTCCATCAGGGCCGCTGAGCTGCATGCGCGAGACATCCAGCACGGTGAAGGCATGGGCTGGCTGGCCGAAGTTTCTCAGTCGTTTGCTCAGGGCAGCCACGCCCGCCATCAGCTCTTGCGGATGCACGGGTTTGGTCAGGTACAGATCAGCACCGCTCTTGTAGCCCACCACCTTGTCGCCGATCTGGGTTCGGGCCGTGGTGATCACGATGCCCACGTTCGGATGCGCCTCACGCAACCGGCGTGTCAGGCTCAGGCCATCCTCGTCGGGCAGGTTGATGTCGATCACGTACACATCGGGCACAAAGCCACCGGCCATCACGTCGATGTCTTCGGCCATGGCGACACCACGCACGTTGTGCCCTTGCTGCTGCAAGAAAGCCAGGGTGGCTTCGCGCAGTGCATCGTTGTCTTCGACCACCAGAATCTTCAGGGCGACGTCTTGCATGGGGATAGACGGGTGTACCGTGGTCTTTTGATGATTCTGTCGCTTTGGGCGTCAAACTTCCAACAACAGCTAACGCGCCGCCGGGGCCTCGGGCTCCAGCGGGAGCCAAACGCTGAAAACAGCGTGCGCATCATTCGCCTCATAGCGGATGCTGCCCTGCATCAGGTCCAGCAAGCCCTTGACCAGAAACAGCCCCAGTCCTGAACCCGACAGGCGTCGTGCGTGCGGGCTGCGGTAATACTTTTCGAACAGACGCTGGGCCTCCGGCAAGCCTGCAGGTCCCGCCGCGTTACGTACCTGCCAGAGCAGGCCTGGCTGGCCGTTTCGCATCGACGAGACCACTTTGAGCTCGATGCGCTGTCCGCTCGCGCCATATTTGCAGGCGTTGTCCAGGAGATTGCTCAGCACGATGGAAAGCATCTGCGCGTCGGTCCTGAGCATGCTGACCGCCTCGGGCACGAGCAGGTCCACCTGCGCTGGGCTACGGCAAGTCAGGATGCAGGTTCGGGTGATGTCGATCGGATCCGCCGCTTGCCAGTCCGGCTGCAGACCCTGGTCGGCCAGTTGTCCAGTGTGCACACAGCGCTCGATCACGGAGTTCATGTCGGCAATCGACCGCTCCATGACCTCTGGCTTGAGCTGGCCGGCCTCCATCCACATGCGCAAGGTGGCCAGTGGGGTCTTCATCTCGTGCGCCAGCATGGCAAAGAGTTGGCTTTGCTCCTGGCGGTGGCGCTTCTCGTCTTCGGCTTGCTGCTGGCTGCGTTGCAGGGCCAGGGCCGTCATCATCTGTTCCTTGCGCATCGCGCGTGCGCGAATCTGCAGCAGGATGAACATCACCAGCCCATCCATCACGATGTTGGCCAGGTTGCCGACCAGCACAATCGGCCGGGGCTCGAACCACCCCAGGTTCATCATGATGGGCAGGGTGTGGAGCGCTGTGTAAACCAGCAGGTAAGCCATGAACACCGGCAGCGGGATCGCCTGCCTGACCCGCTTGGGGATGCCGGTGGCGAGTGTGAATAGCAGCAGCGGGGCGCAGATCAGCACACTCGTGTTGGACAGGAGCAGCGCCAGGTGGGGGTGCTCAGTCCACAACAGCACAGGTAACAGGGCGATCCCCAAGGCCGCCAGGCGGCAGGCCCGCAAGGCCCGGCGCGAGGGGTGGTAATCCTCGACCAACAAGCTGAGAAACCAGATGGTCACGCTCGCCACCCAGACGATGACGGTCGAGGCCAGGGTGGTGAGTACGCCTTCAGGCAGCAGGGGGCTGATCACGATGCGCGCGAAGCCCAGGACGAAAAAGGCAAATGCGGTGGCAAAGATCTGCTTGACGGCAAATGCCAGGATCACCTTCTCACGTGTGACCCACCACTGCGCCAGCGCCCAGACGGCAAAGATGAACGAGGCGGCCATCAAGAAACCTACGACCCATTCCTGCAGCCGGTTTTTTTGCTGGGCATGCCAGTAGGGCAATACCTCGACATGCAAGGTGCGCGCGCTGGTGCTGCGCATTTGCAGGTATACCGTCCTGGCATAGGTCAGGGCCGGTATCTGAAGCGAAAAATTGATCGAGCCCAGGTCTTCGCTGCCAGGCGGCAGTGCATCGCCCGTGCGCAGCACCAGGCCTGAAGCCGGGTCGTACAGCGTCACGTAGTCCAGTACGGGCGGTCGCACCCGCACCACCCAGGGGGTTTGCGTACCCTCTTGCGCCGCACGCAGCTGCAACCGCACCCAGACCGTTTCCTTGCCAAAGCCCCAGGCTTTCCACTCGGGCAGGTGCTGCCAGTCGGTGGCCTTTTCAGCGTCCTGCAGCGCCGCTTGCCCGGTGTCGTCCATGCGCCACTGCGCTGATTCCACCAGGGACTTCTGCTCCGGCGTGGTGCCAGGGGCGCAGGCGGCCAACCACAGCGTTGCGCAAAGCAACAGCAGATAACGGGGGAAAGAAATGGACATCGGCGAGGCGCGGGCAGGTGAGCGAACGGAAACAAGTCTCGCATTCTGCGTTGGTTGGATCTGGTTGGATCTGCCCATGGCCAATCCCTACATTGGCGAGCTAGGCAATTTGTCTGCCTGGTTCATTCGATCGGAGATTGGCGTTGAACAGCATCTGCAAAGTGGTCTGGAGCCACGTTCACCAACAGTTTGTGGTGGTGTCCGAACTCGCCTCGTCACTGGGCAAAGCCAAAAGCACACGCGGCGTCGCAACGCCAGGGGGGGCGAGCGCGAGCGTGTTGGAAATGAAGATTCATGCGCTTTGCATGGTGGTGGCCTGCGCCGTGCTGGCACCTGCGGCGTGGGCCCAGGTGGTGGCGGCACTGCCTGCGGGTGGCCAGGTGGTGGCCGGGCAGGGCAGTGTGCAGACGCAGGCCTCGGTCATGACGGTCAACCAGACCAGCCAGCGCATGGCGATTGACTGGCAGAGCTTCAATGTTGGCGCAGGCCATACGGTCAATTTTGTGCAGCCGAACGCCCAGGCGACCGTGCTCAACCGGGTGCTGGGCAGTGATGTGTCCACCATCCAGGGTCAGATCAACGCCAATGGCCGCGTGTACCTGCTCAACCCCAACGGCATCCTGTTCACACCCAGCGCGCAAGTCAACGTGGGTGGCCTGGTGGCTTCCACCTTGGGAATGGGCAATACCGACTTCATGGCCGGCAATGACCGGCTGGCAGGCGACAGCACGGGCACCGTCATCAACCAGGGCCAGATTCGCACGGCACAGGGCGGCACCGTGGCCCTGGTGGCTGCCCGGGTGACCAACCAGGGCGCCATCTCGGCGCCCTCCGGCTCGGCGCTGCTCGCTGCGGGCCGCAAGGTGCGGCTGGACCTGGGTGGCCCCACGCAGATCGAAGTGGAAGAGGGCGCCCTCAACGCCCTGATCGCGCAAACCGGCAGCATCCGCGCGGCGGACGGCCTGGTCTACCTGACGGCCAAGGCCGCCTCGCAGCTCAGTGGCAGTGCCATCAACCAGAGCGGCTTGATTGAGGCGGGCAGCATCGACGCCAAAGGCGGCCTGGTGATGCTGGAGGCCGACCACATCCGTCTGGACAGTGGCAGCCGCATCGATGCCGCTGGCGCCACCGGCGGAGGTACCGTGCTGGTCGGTGGTGACTGGCAAGGCAGCGGCAACCTGAGGCAGGCCACCACCGTGACCATGGCATTTGGCAGCGTGATCGATGCCAGCGCCACCGACAACGGCAACGGTGGCAAGGTGGTGTTGTGGAGTGATGTGCACAACCCCCAGTCGGTGACCACGGCCGGTGGCGCCCTTTATGCCAAGGGGGGCGCCCAGGGGGGCGATGGCGGGGACATTGAGACGTCGGGGGCCACACTCAACACCACGACCATTCGAGTCGACGCCAGTGCCCACGTGAGCCAAGGCAATGCTGGCCTCTGGTTGATAGACCCTTTCGATTACGTGATTGACAGCACAGCTGCTGCCAACATCGTGAATGCCTTGAATACGGGTGCAAGCGGGACCCATGTGGAGGTCACGACCCAAGCCAACGCGGCGAATTACGGTAGTACCGCCTCAGGCGCAGGCAACATCACGGTGAGTAGCGCGATCAGTGCGGACACCAGCAAGGCAGCCAATCTTTCCTTGATTGCCGATGGCACGGTGACGCTCAATGCCGCCCTTGCGGTGGGCGGCGATGTGTCGATCGCCACCACTGGACTTTCAGGTACGGGCGGCATTGCTCTGGCTTCGGGCAAGTCCTTGACCGTCAACCAGTCCGGGAACAGTACGTACAGCGGCGTCGTGTCGGGAGCAGGCGCCTCCTTGGTCAAACAAGGCGCAGGTGCCCTGACCTTGTCGGCCAATCACACCTACACCGGCAGCACCACCATTTCGGGTGGAACCCTGCAGGTGGGCAATGGCGGGAACATGGGCTCCCTGGCTACGTCCAATGTGGTCAACAACGGTAATCTGGTCTTCTACACGGGGTCTGACAAGGCGATTCCTTATGCGATCAGCGGCGCTGGCAACGTAGAGGTTCAAGGCGGCGAGTATTCGATATTCAACAGTTACTTGACCACCAGCAACCAAACCATTGCCACCGGTGCAAAGGTCTTGGATGTGCTCGAGAGAATTGCGGGTGGTCAGCAAGGTGGCCAATACATCAATTGCCAGGCTACCGTTTGCGAAACTATTCCTGCAGGGGCTTACAACAAAAAATACGATGGGGCCACAGACAGCGCGACATTCCAGATCCAGAGTTATTTCGATGGTGGTGTGGGCAACCAGTACACCAAGGTAGTCTTCGTCAAGTTGTCGGCATCAGGTAGTGATGTGGCTGTGTCTTCGTATGCCGGAAGGGGTGGAGACAACGCGGTTTACAAAGTTGGCAATCACCTGGGAGTGGATTTCTCAGATCCCACTGTCGCAGGTGTTTCAGGGTTCGGCCTGGCAACTTCAAACAATGGCAATGGATACGGAGTCGCCGAGCTTTACGCCAGCGCAAAAATCCAGTTCACTGCTGCAAATACCTATACAGGACAAACCACCATCAGCAATACGGTTCGATCGGCAACCGCTTCGCTGCTCGGTGGTGCCACCTCCACGTATTCCCGTGTGACCTCGGGCATTCTTGAGTTGGGTAGTGGTGGCGCCGTCGGATCCATTGCCAATACGTCGGCCGTCGTGAACAACGGCGTATTGATCTTCAACCGCAGCGACGCTGTGGCGTTCGACAAGGACATTTCAGGCACAGGCAACGTCGTCAAGAACAACGTCAACACGGTCACTTACACCGGCGCAGGCACCTACTCCGGCATCACCTACGTCAACGGCGGCACCCTGTCTGTGGGCAATGGTGGAAGCGCTGGCAGCCTGACCAGCAACATCAACAACAAAGCCATCGTCACGTTCAACCGAAGCGACGACTCGACGTACACCGGTATTGTTTCCGGTACGGGCAGCCTGACCAAAACCGGCGCTGGCGCGCTCACGCTGACCAAAAATCACAGCTATACGGGCGCTTCAACGATCAGTGACGGACAACTCGTTTTCTCCAACAACGCGCCAAGCACGGCCTCCAGCGGATTCTCCGGGCCGGGTCGCTTGGTGATCCAGCCGGCAGGCAATGATTTCTCCAATGCCTTTGCAACCAGCGCCTGGAACTTTGCATCGAACCTGGGTGGCCTGACGATAGGCAAGAGCACCAGCAGTGCGGATGGCACGTCGGATGCCAACGTGACGGTCAGCAGCCCGATCAACATTGCGGGACCCGTCAGCCTTTACGGCGGCAATGTGGCTGTCAATGCGGCATTGACGGCAGCCAGCACTGTCACGCTCAAAGCGTCGGGCGCGGTGTCACAAACCGGGGCCATCGCCTCCATCGACCTGCTCCTGCTGGGCGGCAACGTGACGCTCGAGCATGCCAGCAACAATGTCAATACCGTGGCTGCCAGCAACGTGGGCAGTTTGAAGTACCGGGATAGCAATGCATTGACCATTGGCACGGTTGGTACAACAGACGGCATCAGCGCGACGGGTGCCGTTGATGTGCAGACACTCAGCGCTGACCTCACCGTCGCCAGGAACATTGCCACCACCGATGGCACCAGCAGCGCTGTGATCCTGAACGCGGGCAGAGCGGCCAGCATTGCATCCGCGGCGCCTGCCGTGGGGGCGGATACGGCAGGTGACATCCTGATCGGTCATAACGTAACGATCACCACCGGAGCCAATGGCCGTGTGGCGCTCTACACCGGCAGCCTGGACAACAGCCAGGGCGTCAAGGCGGCGGCTGGTTGCGCGACCGCAATCGAGAATTGCTCGAACCTGCGGTACGGCAGTGACGAGACGACGACTCGCTACAGCACCGCCCTGGGATCCGGCACCTTTGCCATTTACCGGGAGCAACCCACCCTTGGTGGCGGCTACGTGTATGGCGACAGCCTGCCGCCGGGCATCCAGGTCACGAACCCGAGCATGACAGGCAGTTACCTGAATGCAGGCAGCTACCACCTGGCCTCGGGCGCCAACTTTGTCCTGGCGCGGCGTCCGATCACGGTGACGCTTGAATCCAAGCGCAAGACGTATGGCAGCAGCGATCCTCTGCTGTCTTACAGCCTCAGCAACGGTCACCTGGTCGGCAGCGATGCGCTCACGCTCACTCGCCTGGCGGGCGAAGCGCCCGGCAGGTACCTGATCTCTGCTGCGAACTCCAACTACCAGATCAGCGCTGCCGATGCGTACCTCACCATCGCCAGCCGCCTGGAGCCCGCGACGGCGGTCAACGGCCTGCTCACGGTGGCACCGGTGCAGCCGGCTGCGCAGGCCACCAGCTCACCGGCGCTGTCCGCGCCGCAGGCCATCGCCAGCCAGGTGGCGCCGCCTGCAAGCACCGATGCCTCAGCGCAGGTCTCCAGCGGTTTGATGATGATCCCCGTCGCAGCAGACCAGGCCCAGGGGCTTGACACCGCGGCTGCCCCCTCGTCTGACAAGGCAGCGGGCGGCTCGAGGTCTGCCGCCGCAGGCTTGCTGGAGTCGGCGAGCGCGCTGGGCTATACCGGTGTGCTGGTGGTGGAGGGCGGCGTGCGCCTGCCTGACGGTATGCGCTGAACGCAGGAGGAACCCCAATGAAAAAAACAATGCAATGGACCCTTGTGGTGGCTGCCTTGCAACTGGCTGGTGTGGCCACACCCGTGGCGGTGTTCGCGCAAGTGGCGCCTGATGCCGGCACCAGCCTCGAGCTGTTGCGCCGACAGCCCCAGCCTTTGCCGCTGGGCCCGGCCCTGACGGTGCCCGAGCGCGAGATGACCCGGACGCTGGGTGGGCAGGCGGTGCAGATCCGCCGCGTAGCCTTGCAGGGCAATACCCGGCTGCCCACCGAGTCGGTGCTCTCGGCGGTGGGGGCCAGTCAGGCGATCGCGCAGCCGCTGAACATCGACGGTCTGCGGGCACTGGCCGATCAGGTGACAGCGCATTACCGCCAGCAGGGCTTCCCGTTCGCACGGGCCTTGGTTCCGGTGCAAGACCTCAAGGACGGCCTGCTGGTGATCCAGGTGGTCGAAGGCCAGTACGGCAAGGTGTCGGCCAGGTCCGCCGATGTGCCTTTGGCCGACACGGCGCAGGGCTTTCTGGGGTCGCTGGTAACGGGCGATGTGATCGCCTCACCCGCGCTGGAGCGGGCCACGTTGTTGATCAGCGACCTGCCCGGCGTGCGTGTGGTGCCCGTCATGAAGCCGGGGGCGCTCACAGGGGCCGGTGATCTGGATGTGCTGGTCGAGCAGGTGCAGACAACGACGGCCAGCGTCAGCCTGGACAACCATGGCAGCCGCTACACCGGCCCTTTCCGTGTGCAGTTCAACGGCGCCATCCACCGTGCGTTCACCGTGGGTGACCAGTTGAGCCTGACTGGCATCGCCCCGGCCCAGGGACTGTGGGTGGGGAGCATCAATTACGGCTTGCCCTTGGGCACGGATGGTCTGCGGGCGCAAGTGGGCGTGAGCCGCCTGCATTACAAGCTCCGGGAAGATTTCGAGGGCTTCAATGGCCAGGCCGATGTGCGTAGCTTCACCCTGAGCTACCCCGTGATCCGCAGCCGGGCCCTGAATCTGTCTGCTGCGCTGGCGTACCAGAACAAGGCGCTCAAGGATGCCGGCTCCTTTCAGACCGTCAACAAGAAGGCCAAGGTGACGCCCCTGACGCTGTTTCTTGACCAGCGCGATGCGCTGCTCGGTGGCGGCTTGAGCTATGGTGCCTTGTCGGCGGTGCATGGCAAGGTGAATGCGGGCGTGGGCGCTCAGGCGTTCACCAAGTGGACGCTGGATGCCGCGCGCATCCAGCAGCTGGGCGATGGCTGGAGCCTGTATGGGCGCTGGTTTCAGCAGTTCACCTCAGACAACCTCGACAGTTCCGAGAAAGCCCTGCTCGGAGGGGCCAGCGGCGTGCGCGCCTACCCCTCGGGCGAGGCGGCAGGCGACAAGGCGCAGCTGCTGCAGGTTGAGGTGCGTTACAGCGCGGGTGCCTGGGCACCTTATGCGTTCTACGACCACGGCAAGGTCAAGGTCGACGCCCGTCCCGACCTGGTGAGCTTGCCGACTGCGGACAAGGTCCGCTCGGGCGCAGGTGTGGGCATGCGCTATCAGGACGGTCCGATCACCTGGAACGCGGCACTGGCCTGGCGCATCCAGGGCGGGGTGCCCGAGGCGGATGCCAAGACAGCGGATCAACCGCGCGTTTGGGTAGAGATGCGTTACGCATTTTGAAGCGCACGGCGACACCTTTGAGCCAGGGCGAGGGGAAGGTCGCTGCCTGCGCTTGCAGCCGTCAGCGCTGCGGCATGTCCGCCTTGGAGTAACCCAGGCTCACCGTCGCATCCTCCGGGATCGGCGGCATGGTGGCCTCCCAGGCCTCCCAGGCCTGGCGCATGCGTTCCAGGCGTTCCGGCTCCCGCTTGCCCAGGTTGGCGCGCTCGCGCGCATCGCTGCTGATGTCGAACAGGTAGTCGTGCCCGTCGACGCGCAGGTACTTCCAGCGCCCGTCGCGCATGGCGCGCTGGCCGCGGTGGTTCATGCGCCAGAACAGCGGACGATCAAAGGTGGCCGATGCATCGCGCAGCACCGGCGCCAGGGACACGCCGTCCCAGGCGTAACCCGGCGCGGGCTGTGCGCCCGCCAGCGCCAGCATCGTCACCGACCAGTCCATGGTCAGGCAGTGCTGCGTGCTCACCGAGCCGGCGCGGATCATGGCCGGCCAGTGCGCGATCCAGGGCACGCGGATGCCGCCCTCGGTCAGGTCCATCTTGCCGCCCACCAGCGGCCAGTTGTCGGAGAAGCGCTCGCCGCCGTTGTCGCTGGTGAAGACGATCAGCGTGTCGTCCAGCAGGCCCTGTTCCTCCAGGGACTTGACCAGCCAGCCGATGCCCTCGTCCATGTGGTGGATCATGCGGCGGTAGGTGTCGATGTTGCCGCCGTCCAGGTGGAACAGGTGGGACTTCACCTGCTCGGACACATGCCCGTCGTCGCGCGTTTCCCAGGGCCAGTGCGGCGCGGTGTAGTGCAGGCTCAGGAAGAAAGGCGTGCCCTCGCGCGCGCCCGGCGCCATGCGCTCCACGTAGTCCACGGCGCGCCTGGACAGCAGGTCGGTGAGGTAGCCCTCCTCGGAGTGTTCCGCCTCGCCGAAGTACAGGTCGTGCGTGCCGTTGTTGCTGCAGTGGGTGAAGTAGTCCACACCGCCCGACATGGGGCCGAAGAATTCCTCGTAGCCGGACTTGATGGGGCCGAACACCGGGGGGTATCCCAGGTGCCACTTGCCGATCAGCGCCGTGCGGTAGCCCGCCTCGCGCAGCAGGGAGGGCAGGGTGGGGTGCTCGGGCGGCAGGCCCAGTGTCGTGCTGCCCTTGCTCTTGGCGCTGATCGGCTCGTCCGCCCCCCCGCGCAGGCGGTACTGGTAGCGGCCGGTGATCATGGCGAACCGGGTGGGCGAGCACACCGGCGAGTTGGCGTAGCCCTCGGTCAGTCGCAGGCCGCGGGCGGCCAGCCGGTCCAGCACCGGGGAGACGGGGCCGAAGGCGGCCTCGCGGCCGCCGTAGCAGCCCAGGTCCGCGAAGCCCAGGTCGTCGGCGACGATGAAGATGATGTTGGGGCGTTTCATTCGGGTTGCATGCCGGTGGACTTGACGAGGGGGGCATACCGGGCGGACAGGTCGGCCAGGCGCTTGCGGGCATCGGCGCCCACCAGGCCTTCATGGGCCAGGTCCAGCGCCGCCAGGCGGGCCTGGACGTCCGGGCGCTTGAGGGTTTCGGCCATGGACCTGGCCAGGGCCTGCACCACGGCGTCGGGCGTGGCGGCGGGTACCAGGGCCGTGTAGAGGATCTCCTGCTCCAGGCCCTTGAGTCCTGCCTCGGCCACGGTCGGCACCTCGGGCGCCAGCCTGGAGCGCTGGCGGCTGGTCACGGCCAGGGCGTTGATCTTGCCGGCCTTCACGTGGGGCAGCAGGCCCGGCGTGGCCAGGACCCCCCCGTCCACTTCGCCGGCGATGATGGCGGTCACGGCCGGCGTGTTGCCCTTGTAGGGGACATGCTGCAGGCGCAGGCTGGCCGCATCGTTGAAGATCTCCAGCGCCAGGTGGCCGGGGCTGCCGTTGCCGGCGTTGCCGAAGTTCAGGGGCTTGGTCTTGCCCGCCGCCAGCAGGTCCTTGAGGGTCTTGAAGCCGGTGCCCGGGTGGACGCCCACCATCAGGCCCGAGGACGCCATGACCATGATGGGCTTGAAGTCCTCCGCCTTGAACGGCATGGACTTGTACAGGTGCGGGTTGACGGTGAGGGTGGAGTCGATGGAGAACAGCACGGTGTGGCCGTCCGCCGGGCTCTTGGCGACCTGGTCGGCGCCCAGGTTGCCGCCGGCGCCGGGCTTGTTCTCCACCACGAAGGGCTGCTTGAAGGTGGCCTGGAGGCTTTCCGACATGGACCGCGCGAGCAGGTCGATGGGGCCGCCGGGCGGGAAGTTGACGACCAGGCGCACGGCCTTGGTGGGGTAGGCCTGGGCCTGGGCCAGCAGGGGCAGCAGGCCCAGGGTGAGGGCCAGCGGGGCTGCGCGCAGCGCGCGCAAGGTCAGGGCGAGGGCGTTCATGGGACACTCCGGGGATGGTGTTTTCCGCACTGTATTCAGCGGGGGCTTGATTGATCTAATCAATCAAACTACGGACTAACCCGATCCCGTGATTCCCATGGACCCGCTCACCCCCTCCCACCGCCTGGGCAGCATCAACGACCTGCTGCTCTATCGCCTCGGCCGCCTCAGCGCGATCGCGGGCGCCATGGTGGTGCGCCTGTGCGAAGGGGGCTACGGCATCACGCGGCGGGAGTGGGGGGTGATCGGGCACCTGCAGGAGCAGGGTCCGCTGGCGCCGTCGGCGCTGGCCGAGCGGTTCCAGATCGACCGGGCACGCGCGTCGCGCATGGTCACGTCCCTGGTGGACAAAGGCCTGATCAGCCGGCAGGAGCTGCCGGGCAACCGGCGGCAGGCCATGCTCCAGATCACGCCGCAGGGCACGGCCTTGTATGAGGCGCTGATGCCCCAGGTGCAGGACATCAACCGGCGTGTGCTGCAGGTGCTCTCAACGACGGAGATGGGGCAGCTCGATGATTTCATCTCCCGCCTGCACCGCAGCGCCGAAGGGGCGAGCGCTGCCCTGGATGAAGCCTTGCCCAAGGCGCAGCGGCGGCTGGGGCAGCGCCGGGGGTGACGACTGCCGGTCAGGACGCAGATGATGCGATGTTCCTTGTATACGTCAATAAATTGAATTTGACGATAAAAAGAAACATACTCTCCTCATGTCGTCGACCACCTACGCCCGGCGCGTTCTCGATCTCACGAGGCGCAGGGGATTGCTGCGCGCGAGCGATCTGGCTGAAATTGATGTGCCACGGGTCGTCCTGACGCGACTGACGCGTGCGGGTGAACTGGAGCGTGTGGGGCGAGGGCTGTACCGCGTGCCAGGCAAGCAGGGGTCCGAACACGAAACCCTGGCGGCTGTGTCGGCCCGGGTGCCCAAGGCCGTGTTTTGCCTGCTCACCGCCCTGCAATTCCATGAATTGACGACGCAACTGCCACGCGAGGTCTGGATAGCCATGCCGCACGGCAGTCACCTACCGCGGATCGACTATCCCCCACTCAAGATGGTGCAGTCCACCGAGCCGGCCTACAGGGCCGGAGTCGAGACGGTTGTACGTGATGGCGTCAGCCTGCGCGTGTACAGCGTTGCCAAGACCGTGGCAGATTGCTTCAAGCATCGTCACAAGATCGGGTTGGACGTCGCCCTTGAAGCGCTCCGGGACGCGCTGGCGAGGCGCAAGGCGTCTGTTGACGAGATCTGGCGCTACGCCAAGGTATGTCGCGTGGCCAATGTGATGCGGCCTTATCTGGAGAGCATCGGATGACACAGGCCAATCGGACCGCCCCCGCATCAGTGCGCGCACGTTTGCTGAATGTGGCCAAGGCGCAGGAAGCGGACTTCCAGCAGGTGCTGGTGCGCTTTGCCTTGGAGCGGATCCTCTACCGACTGGGCCAATCGAAGCACGCGCATCGTTTTGTGCTCAAGGGCGCGCTCCTGTTCACGGTCTGGTTTGACATGCCGCATCGAGCGACCCGCGACGCGGACCTGCTTGGATTCGGGCCGAGTGATCCTGCGTCGGTCGTGGAAGTCTTCAGGGATATCGCCGCCCTGGAGGTGGGCGATGGCATCGCGTTTGACCCGGACTCCGTGGCCGGCGAGCAGATTCGCAAGGAAGCGGGCTACGGGGGTGTACGGGTGACCCTCGACGCCATGCTGGCGGGCGCGCGATGCAAGACCCAGATCGATGTGGGCTTTGGCGATGTCGTCACGCCTGGACCGTTGGAGGCGATGTACCCCGCCCTGCTGCCCGACTTGCCTGCGCCAAGGCTGCAGGTTTATCCGGTCTACACCGTCATCGCGGAAAAGCTGCATGCCATCGCTGTGCTGGGGATGACGAACAGCCGTCTCAAGGACTACCTGGACCTGTCTGTGCTGCTGGAACGCGAGGTGCTGGACGCAGATCTGGTCGCGCAGGCGATCAGGGCCACTTTCCACCGGCGTGGCATGCCAGTGCCCCCGACCCTGCCGGACGGGTTGACTGACGAATTTGCACAAGACACTTCCCGGCAGGCTCTATGGAAAGCGTTCACCAGGAAGAACGGTCTACCCCATGAACCCCTGGGTGGGATCGTTGAGCGGTTGCGGACAGTCCTGGAGCCGCTATGGAGGTGAGCCGCAGACCCCCAGTTCGCCTGAGGCTCGCGGCTGTTGTCGAACAACGGGTGAATCCGGACGGATCCCTCAGGCCAGCGGCGAGAACGCCACCGGCGCGCACACCGTCGACTGCATCTTGGTGAGGTTGGCCGGGCCGCCCTTGGGGGGCCAGACGCCCTTTTGCACGGCCTCGCCGCGGATGCGGGCGCGGTCTTCCAGGGTGTCGTAGGTCCAGATGTTCAGGAAGCGCGGCTGGTCGCCGTCGAGCGCGGTGAAGGCGCCGACCATGGGCGACATCGCGGTGCGCGCCGGCACCGCCTCCTTCCAGGCCTCGATGGTCTCGGCCAGCGCGCCCTGGCGGATGTTGTAGGTGCGGAACTCGTACCAGCGGCCCATCTTGCCCGGCTTGGGCTCGGGCAGGAACGGGAACAGGGCGTAGCAGCTCGAGTCCAGCGACACCAGCCACTGCGCGCACCCCAGCGGGTCCTTCTGCATCAGCAGCTTCAGGCGGGCCTCGACCTGCGCGTCGGCGCTGGCGAACTTGCGCAGCACCAGCACGCGCGACAGCTCGCCGATGTCCGAGGCGAAGACGCCGAGCAGCTCGCCGCCGGCTTCGGGCAGGTGCTGCTGCAGGGCCGCATAGACGTTGGCGTTGCTGAAGACCTTGATCTCCAGGGTGGTGAGTTCGTAGACGGGCTGGGTCATGGTTTCTCCGGTATCGGTGTGTGGGGTCAGGCGTGCGAGGGCAGGGTGGGCTGCTGGCCCTCGGTGTAGAAGGCGATCATGCGTTCGAGCACGGCGGCGAACATGCCCGCGCCCGTCATGGTGGGCAGGCCGCGCGCGCGGGCCTGCTCGATCAGCGGGGGTACCGCCGGCTGGGTGACCACGCAGCCGACGAACGCGCCGGGCTGCAGCGTGGCGGTGTCCACCGGCAACGGGTCGCCGGCCTTCATGCCCGCGGGGGTGGCGTTGATCACGAGGTCGTAGGCCGAGGCGTCGGTGGAGCCGACCGTGGGAACGACCCGGCCGTAGGCGCGCAGCTTGGCCGCCAGCGCCTCGCGGCGCGGCACGTCGGCCTCATGCAGGGCCAGCGAGGCCACGCCCGCATCCACCAGCGCGTGCGCGATGGCCGAGCCTGCACCGCCCGCGCCCACCAGCAGGGCGCGCTTGCCCGCCGGGTCGCAGCCTTCCTTGCGCAGGCCGGCCACGTAGCCCTCGCCGTCGCACATGTCGCCGAACCAGCCGCCGCTGGCGTCACGCCGCACCACGTTGGCCGCGCCAATCGAGCGGGCCCGCGGCGTGAGGCCGTCACACAGCTCGGCGGCCGCGAACTTGTGCGGCACGGTGACGATGACGCCGTCCACGTTGGGCATGCGGCGGACCACCTCGAAGAAGGCCTTCAGGTCGGCCGGGTGCACGTGGGCCGGCACGACCACCGCGTCATGGCCCAGCGCGCGCAGCGCCTGGGTGACGCCGGCGGGGGATTTCACCTGCGCGATCGGGTCGCCAACGATGAAGAGGACGCGCGTGGCGCCGCTGTAGGTGTCGAGCACGGGGATCTCCAGGAAAGGCCGGGGCGCGCAGGGAACCTGCGGCACGGAGGCCGGTTGTTTTGCGCGAGTCTATCCAAAAGTGGAACACTATTCAACTTTTGAAAAAAGTTCCATAATCGCGCCTCGCAAACCGCACCTTGCAACGCAAACCGAGAAAGCCCTGCCATGTCCGGCGTGATGGAACGAACCCTGGCGATCCTGGAGAAGCTCGCCGCCCACGTGGCCGGCCTGCCGCTGGCGGCGCTGGCCGACGAGCTGGACATGCCGCGCAGCGCGGCGCACCGCCTGCTCACCGACCTCACCGAGCACGGCTACGTGCGCCAGACGCGCGAGCGCGGCGACTACGTGCTGACCACCAAGCTGGTGTCGCTGGGGCTGAATTACCTGAAGTATTCCGGCGTGGTGGACATCACCCAGCCGATCCTGGACCGCCTGGCGGAGGCCAGTGGTGAACTGATCCGCCTGGGCATCGTCGACGTGGACCACATCACCTGGGTGGCGCTGTCCCAGGGCGCCCGCAAGGGCCTGCGCTATGACCCGGACCAGGGCATGGACGTGACGCTGTCGTGCACCTCCTCGGGCCACGCCTGGCTGTCGACCCTGCCCGAGGACGATGCGATGGCGCTCCTCACGCGCGAAGGCATCGCCAGCCGCGCCGACTACGGGCCCAACGCGCCCACCTCCATGGCGGCGGTGATGAAGGCCGTGCGGCTGGCACGCAAGCAGGGCTATGCCATCACGGTGGAAACCTATGCCCCGGGCCTGAACGCCATGTCCACGCCCATCATGCCGCCGGGCAAGGGCGCTGTCGGAATGCTGGCCATGTCCGGGCCCTCGGTGCGCCTGACCGAAGCCAAGATGCGTGACTGGGCGAGCGAGCTCATGGCGACCGCGGCGGACATTGCCCGCGCCAGCGCGGCGTCCCCGCTGTTCGACCGCTACTACGCGGCGCCAGGGGCACGCGCATGACCGTGCAGGCATTGCCCGCGCAGTGCGACCTGCTGGTGGTCGGCTCGGGCGCTGGCGCGCTGAGCGCCGCTGTCACCGCGGCCCACCTGGGCCTGCAGGTGGTGGTGGTGGAGAAGGAGCCTGTGCTGGGCGGCACGACCGCCTGGTCCGGCGGCTGGATGTGGATTCCGCGCAACCCGCTGGCACGCGCCGCGGGCATCGACGAGGACGTGGAGGCGGTGCGCCGCTACCTGCGCCATATCACCGGCGCCCACTACGACGCGGCGCGGCTGGAGATGTTCCTGGCGCACGGGCCGCAGATGGTGGATTTCCACCTGAAGCACACCGCGCTGCGCTTCATCGACGGCAATGCCATTCCCGATTTCCACGGCCGCGCGCCGGGCGCGCGCACGGGCGGCCGATCCGTGTGCGCCGCGCCGTTCGACGCGTCGGTCCTGGGCCGGGACCTCCAGCGCCTGCGCCCGCCGCGTGACATCCTGTCCTTCTGGGGCATCAGCATCGGGGGCGACCTGCGCCACTTCCTGCGCTCGGGGCGGGCCTTCGATTCCCTCCGGTATGTGGTGGGCCGGGTGGTCCGGCACATGGGACAGGTCCTGCGCCACGGCCAGGGCACCACGCGCATGGCGGGCAACGCGCTGGCCGCCGCGCTGCTGAAGTCCGCGCTGGACAAGGGCGTGCAGTTCCATACCGCGCACCCGGCGGTGGGCCTGCTGACGGAAACGGAGGGCGGGCGCGCACGTGTCGTCGGCGCGCGCATTCGCACGCCCCAGGGCGAGCGCACGATCCGCGCCACGCGCGGCGTGGTGCTGGGGGCCGGCGGCTTTCCGCACGACCCGCAGCGCCAGCGCGAGCTGTTCGCCTGCACCGAGCACCATTCCGCCGCCTGCCTGGGCAGCACCGGCGACGGCCTGCGAATGGGCGAGTCGGCGGGCGCGCAGGTGGACGGCACCGTGGCCCAGCCTGGCGCCTGGGCACCGGTCTCGCTCGTTCCGCGCCTCGACGGCAGCGTGGCCCACTTTCCCCACCTGATCGAGCGCGGCAAGCCGGGCCTGATCGCGGTGGACCGCGACGGCCGGCGCTTCGTCGACGAGGCGGGGGATTACCACAGCTTCATGCGCGCGCTGTTCGCGCGCAGCGCCCAGAAACACCCCGGCCAGCCGGTGGAGGCCTGGCTGGTGTGCGACCACCGCTTCCAGCGCCGCTACGGCCTGGGCCACAGCAAGCCCTTCCCGCTGCCGATCGGCTGGCACCTGCACACGGGCTACCTCCAGCGGGCGGACACGCTGGAGGGCCTGGCCCGCGCCTGCGGGATCGACCCCCAGGGGCTGGCACGGCAGGTCGCCGGCTACAACGTGCATGCCCGCGAAGGGCGCGACCCGCAGTTCCATCGTGGCGAGGTGCCTTATGACCGGATGCAGGGCGATGCCGAGCATGACGGTCCGAACCCCTGCGTCGCGCCGATCGAGCGCGGCCCCTTCTACGCCGTGCGCGTGGTGCCCGGCAGCCTGGGCACCTTCGCCGGCCTGCGCGGCGATGCGCACGGGCGCGTGCTCGACGCGCAGGGCCAGGCCATCGCCGGGCTGTACGCCGCCGGCAACGACATGGCCAGCGTCATGGGCGGCCACTACCCCAGCGGCGGCATCACGCTGGGGCCGGCCATGACCTTCGGCTACATCCTGGCGCACCACGCCGCGGGCCGGGCGCTGCCCGAGCCGCAGCCAGCAGCCGCGGATTCATCCACGGAGTCCCTCACGGCAGCCGCAGCCGCAGCTGCAACCGCGACGGTCCCTTCTTCCTCGCCAACCGAACTCGCATGACCCGCACCTACTCCCTTGCGCAGCTCACCGCGCTGCCCTACGACCCGCCTCGCCTCGTGCAACTGGCCGCCGACACCGGCTGCCAGGGCTGCGGCATCCGCCTGCTGCCCTCGTCCCCGGGCGGCCCGGCGTACCCGCTGATGGATGACCCGGCAATGACCCGCGAGACCCTTGCCCGCATCGAGGGCACGGGCGTGCGGGTGCTGGACCTGGAGATCATCCGCATCGGCGAGGCCTTCGACGTGGACGCCTTCCTGCCCTTCATGGCCATCGGCCAGCGCCTGGGCGCGCAGAACATCCTGGTGGCGGGTGATGACGCCGACGAGGCGCGCCTGACCGCGAACTTCGCCGCGCTGTGCGAAGCCGCCGCCCGCCATGGCCTGACCTGCGACCTGGAGTTCATGCCCTGGACCTGCGTGCCCAACCTGTCCGCCGCCCACCGCATCGTGGAGGCCGCGGACCAGCCCAATGGCGGCGTGCTGGTCGACGCCCTGCACTTCGCCCGCTCCGCCAGCACGCTGGACGAAGTGGGCCACCTGCCGAAGGCGCGCCTGCATTACGCCCAGATCTGTGATGGCGCCGTGCCGGGTCCCACCACCACGCAGGGCCTGATCTTCGACGCCCGCTGCGCCCGCCTGCTGCCGGCTGAGGGCGGCATCGACCTCAAGGCCCTGTTCGCCCGCTTGCCCGCCGACCTGCCCGTGAGCATCGAGGTCCCGCACGACGTGCGCGCGCCGGCCATGGGCTACGAGGCCTGGGCCCGCGCCGCGTTCGACGCCACCCGTCGCGTCCTGGAGGGCTGACCATGGCACACCATGTCCTGATCACCGGCGCGACGGGCGGCATGGGCCGGGCCATCGCCACGGCCTTCGCCACCGCCTGCGGCCCGCAAGGCGGCCTGGCGCTGTCCCTGGCGGCGTCGCGGCCCGGCGACGCCCTGGACCGGCTCGTGGCCGACATGCAGGCGCTGGGCGCGCAGGCCATCGGCCTGTCGGCCGACCTCACCGAGCCGGCCGAATGCCAGCGGCTGGTCGAACAGGCCCAGGCCTTTGGCGGCGACCTCACCACCCTGGTCTCCAACGCCGGCGCCTCCGGCCCCGACAAGCTCGCCGAGATGAGCGTGGAGCGCTGGGACCGCAGCTTCCACCTCAACACCCGCGCCACCTTCGTGCTGGCTCAGGCGGCCCGCGCCGGCCTGGCGCGCACGCGCGGCAGCATCGTCGCCATCGCCTCCATGTCGGGCCTGCACCCGCACCCCGGGTATGGCGCCTATTCGTCCGCCAAGGCGGCCCTGGTCATGCTGTGCCGGCAGATCGCGCAGGAGTGGGCCGCCGATGGCATCCGCGCGAACGCGGTGTGCCCCGGCATGATCCGCACGCCCCTGACCGAGGCCGTGTACCAGGACGCCGACACCAAGGCCCGCCGCGAGGCCCTGGTGCCCGCTGCGCGCATCGGCACCGCCGAGGACGTGGCGAGGGCCGTGATGTACCTGGCCGGGCCCGGCGCGAGCTATGTCACGGGCCAGGCGCTGGTGGTGGATGGCGGCCTGTCCGACCACATGCTCACGATGATCCCGGGGCGTCCGGGCAAGTAAGGGGCGCGGGCTCAGTCCCGGCCGCCGCGGGCCACGCTGGCCTGCAGGTGGTCCATCAGCGCGCTGACCCGGCGCGGGATGTAGCGGTTGCTGGGGAGCACGGCAAAGATCCCCAGCGGCGCCCGCTCGAAGCCCGCAAGGATCTCCACCACCTGCCCGCTGTCCAGGAAGGGCCGGACGATGAAGTCGGGCTGCACGGTCACGCCCAGGTCCTGGGCGGCGGCCTGCACCAGGGCCGTGCCGTTGTCCGCCACCATGCGCGGGCGCACCGTGACGGCCACCGGCTGCCCGCCGCGCTGGAAATTCCAGCGGTAGCGGCTGGGGCCCAGGGAATAGATCAGGCAATCGTGGCGGGCCAGGTCCTCCGGCCGGCGGGGCGTGCCGCGCGCGGCCAGGTAGGCGGGCGAGGCCACGGCCAGGATGCGGCAGCGGCCCAGGCGGCGCACGATGTCGCTGGCCTGCAGGTCGCCGGTGATGCGGATGGTCAGGTCCAGGCCCGCTTCGATGAGGTTGGCGCGCTGGTCGGCGTAATGCAGTTCCAGGTGCACGTCCGGGTGCTGGCGCGCGAAACCCATGATCGCGGGCATCAGCTCGCCCAGCCCGAACGACAGCGGCAGGCCCAGCCGGATGCGCCCGCCCAGCGCCTCGGGCTCGGCCATGCCGGATTCGGCGGCGTCCACCAGGCTCAGGATGGTGCGGCATTGCTCCAGGTAGGCCGCACCCGCCGCGGTGAGCGACAGGCTGCGCGTGCTGCGTGTGAGCAGCTTGGCCTTCAGCCGCTGCTCCAGCGCCGCCACCTGCCGCGTGACCACGGACCGCGCCACCTGCATCTGCTCGGCGACGGCCGCGAAACTGCCCGCCTCGACGACGCGCACAAAGGTCTGCATGGCTTCGAACCGGTCCATTGTTGCCAATTCTGCAACAAAACATTCGTGGCTGGCCACTTTTTCGGACACCACCTATTGCTTACAGTCCCGGTTCGTTTTCAGAACCGAACCGACCGCCCATGTCCAAGCCCTATCACCCCGTCGCCCGCGTCCTGCACTGGCTGATGGCCCTGCTGCTGGCCGGGATGGTGGCGCTGGGGGTCTACATGACCGGCCTGCCGCTGTCGCCCGAGAAGTTCCAGTACTACGCGTGGCACAAATGGGCTGGCGTCACCGCCTTCGCGCTGGTCGCCGCCCGCCTGGCCTGGCGCGCCTTCCACCCGGCACCCGCGATGCCGTCCACCCTGTCCGCGCCCGCGCGCCTGGCGGCCCATGCTGGCCACCTGGCGCTGTACGGGCTGATGGTCGCCATCCCGCTCACGGGTTGGCTCATGAGTTCTGCCAAGGGCTTCCAGACGGTGTGGTTCGGCGTGCTGCCGATTCCCGACCTGCTGGCCAGTGACCCGGCGCTGGGTGAGCGCCTCGCGCAGCTGCACGAGCGGCTGAACTGGCTGATGGTGGTCCTGGTGGTGGGCCATGTCGGCGCGGCGCTGTACCACCAATTCGTCCTGCGTGACGGCACGCTGCGCCGCATGGCGCCCGGCGCCCGCGCCACGCAGGCCTGACTGATTTCCACGCATTCATCGACCCGCCATGACCCACAGGATTTCCGCTCCCGTCGCCTTTGCCGCCTCCAGCACACTGGCCACCGCTTGCGCGCTCACGCTGGCCCTGCTGGCGCCGCCCGCCCATGCCGTGACCTACCAGGCCGTGCAGGCTGACAAGAGCAGCGTTTCGTTCGCCTACAAGCAGATGGGCGTGAACATGAACGGCAAGTTCCGCAAGTTCACCGCGCAGCTGCAGTTCGACCCGGCCAAGCCCGAGCAGGCCAAGGCCAGCGTCGAGATCGACCTGGCCAGCGTGGATGCAGGCTCCCGGGATGCCGACCAGGAGCTGGTGGGAAAGTCCTGGTTCAATACCGGTGCCTTCCCCAAGGCCAGCTTTGCCAGCCGCCAGATCCGCCTGGTCTCGCCCGGCGAGTACGAGGTCACCGGCATGCTCACGATCAAGGGCCAGGCCCGCGAGCTGAAGTTCCCCCTCAAGCTCACCGCGCAGGGCCCGCAGGCCGTCTTTGCCGGCGGCTTCACCGTCAAGCGCGGCGACTTCGCCATCGGCGAGGGCATGTGGTCCAAGTTCGACGTGGTCGCCAACGACGTGCAGGTCAACTTCCAGCTGGCCGCGCAGGCCGGCAAGTAAGCCTTGCCGTCTTCTGATTTTCAAGTTCCCAGTTCCAAGGAGTAAACAAGCATGATGTCCATCCGCCGCACCGCCGCCGTCCTGGCCCTGTCCGCCCTGTCGGCCGCCGCCTTCGCCGCGCCCCAGACCTACACCATCGACGAGAGCCACACCTTCCCGCGCTTCTCGTATTCGCACTTCGGCCTGTCCACCCAGCTGTCGCGCTTTGACAAGACCACGGGCACCGTGGTGTTCGACGCCGCCGCCAGCACCGGCAGCGTGGACATCGTGATCGACATGAAGTCCGTCAACACCGGCTTCGCCGATTTCAACGGTCACATCCAGGGCGAGGACTTCCTGGACACCGCCAAGTTTCCCAAGGCCACCTTCAAGTCCACCAAGGTGAACTTCGAGGGCGGCAAGCCCAAGACCATCGACGGCGTGCTGACGATCAAGGGCGTGGCCAAGCCGGTCACCCTGACCGTGTCGTCGTTCGTCGCCATGCCGCACCCGATGCTCAAGAAGCCCACCATCGGCGCCAACGCGTTCACCACCATCAAGCGCTCCGACTTCGGCGCCGGCAAGTTCGCGCCCTACGTGGGCGACGAAGTGCGCATCGACATCGCGCTGGAAGCCATCGCGCAGTAAGGCGGGTTCCCCACGCCATGACAAAGGGCCGCAGATGCGGCCCTTTGTCATGGTCGATCGCGGCGGTGTATGTCAGCCGGCCGCCACGCGCTGCGGCTGCTTCGCCCTGGCCACCGCATCACGCGCCGCCAGGTAGGCGAACACCAGGCCCGGTCCCACGGTGATGCCCGGCGCCGGGTAGGTGCCGCCCATGGCCGATTGCTGGTCGTTGCCCACGGCGTACAGGCCGGCAATCGGTTGGCCCTCTCGGTCCAGCGCGCGGGCCTCGGCATCCGTCTGCAGGCCGGTGGCCGCGCCGATGTCGCCGGGGTACAGCTTCACCGCATAGAACGGCGCCTTCTGTACCGGCCCCAGGCTGGGGTTGGGGCCCGTCCAGTTGGCGTCGCCGTTGGCGCGCTGGTAGGCCGTGGTGCCGCGCTTGAACTCCGGGTCCACGCCATCCTGCCAGTAGGTGTTGAACCGGCTGATGGTGGCACCCAGGTTCTGCGCCGGGATGCCCAGCTTCCGTGCCAGGTCCTCGATCGTGTCGCCCTTCGTGACATAACCATCGGCCAGCGCGGAGGACAGTCCCATCCCGCCGGGGCGCACCATGCCCAGCCCGTACTTGCGCAGGCCCTCGGCATCGGTGATCAGGAAAGCCGGGATGGCGCGCTTGCGCTGGTTCTCCTCCTGCATGGCAATGCCGAACAGGTGGTAAGAGGTGGATTCGTTGAGGAAACGATGGCCTTCACCACCCACCGTGACCATGCCCGGCTTGGCACGGTCGAAGACGAAGTGCGGGAAGACGGCGGTGCTGCCGTCCTTGCGCTTGCGCAGTGAAACGGGCGCCCAGAAGGCGTTGCTCAGGGCGCCGGTGCCGTAGTGCGCGCCCACGCGCTCGGCCAGCGTGTGCGCCGTGCCGGTGTGGCCGGGGGCCGCCGGGCACCAGGCGATGTCAGCGCCAGGCAGCAACTGCGCGCGGCGCTTGGGGTCGCGGTTGAAGCCGCCGGAGGCCAGGATCACGCCGCCCTTGGCGCGGATGCGGCGGGTGACGCCGTGCTGCGTCAGGGTGACGGCGCTGACGCCCTGGTCATCGCGCTGCAGGTCGGTGGCCTGGGCCTGCATCAGCAGGGTGACGCCGCGCTCCTTGAGCGTGAGCAGCAGGCGGCCGACCAGGGCATTGCCCATGAGGAGGCGCGTGCCACGGCCGTGGACCACGCGATCCACCAGGTGGCGGGTGACGATGCGGGCCACATAGGCCACGGACTTGAGCGACTTCTTCCACCCCAGGAGGTGGATGATGTCGTCACGGTCCACCGCCATCCCGCCGAGCACGGTGAACTCGGGAATGGGCGGGCGCACCAGGCCCAGCAACGGGCCGAGCTGGCGGCCGTCGAAGGGCAGGGGTTCGAGCGCGCGGCCGCACAGGGTGCTGCCTTCGAGCTCGGACAGGTAATCGGGGTGGAACGGCCGGACGCGGTACTTCAGGTGCGAGTGCTGCTCGATCTTGGCCACCGCGGCGGCGCCGTTGGCCAGGAAGCCCTGGCGGATGGCGCGGGGCGATCGCTCGCCCACGGCCTGGTCCAGGAAGTGCAGGGCCTGGTCCAGGGTGTCTTGCTTGTTCACCTGGGGCGCCAGGTGCGTGCCGGGGATCCACGTGGTGGCGGCCGACCAGGCGGTCGTGCCCCCCACGTACTCGGTGGACTCCACCAGCAGCACCTTCGCGCCGTCGATCGCCGCATAGGCGGCGGCCGACATGCCGGCCCCGCCCGCGCCGAGCACGACGACGTCGTACTCGGCGTCCTGCGCGATCTGGTCGAGGCTGGCAGGCATCTGGGGCAGGGGCAGGTTCATCGTCAGGTCCTCGTTTTTCTTCTTACAGCTTGCACAGGGGCGAGGCGGCGGGGACGATCGAGGCCGGGAAGACCGTCTCGATCGGCGCGCGCAGCTGGCCGTCCACCAGCTTGGCGCGGCCCACGTAGTTCGCCAGCACCATCTGATTATCGGCGGCGCGCACCTGGGCACGGCCGAAGACGGTGTCCACCGAGGCGCCCGACAGGGCCTTGGTCACCTCGCCGGGCTTGGTGCTTTTCGCCAGCTTCACGCCCTCGAAGATCACCTGCGTGCCGTTGTAGCCCAGGCCCTCGTTGTCGGTGGGCAGGCGGTTGAACTTGGCCTTGAACGCGGCGACGAAGGCCTTGTTGCGGGCGTTGTCGATCTCGGGCGAGTAGGTCACGTTGCCGGGAACGCCTTCCAGCGCGCGGCCGGTCGCATCCATCATGAAGTTCTGCAGCAGGGAGTGGCCGATCAGCTTGGTCTGCGGGATCAGGCCGAATTCCTGCGCCTGCTTGACGAAGGCGATGGCGTCACGGCCGGTCTCGGCCACCCACACGGCATCGACCTTGGCTTCCTTGAGCTGGGCGATGTAGGGCGAGAAGTCCTTGGTGCCCATGGGCGGGTACAGCTGCAGCTTGACTTCCTTGCCCAGGCCCTTGGCGGCCTTGGCGAAGGACTCGGCGGAGTCGCGGCCCCACACGTAGTCGGCGGCCAGGGTCGCGAAGGTCTTTTCCTTGAAGGTCTTGGCCCACTCGCCGATCATGGCGATGTCCATCGCGTCGGAGTGGTTGGTGCGGATCATGCGCGGCTTGCAGCTGTCGCCGGTGATCTTGTCGCTCTTGGAGGCCACCACGAAGTAGGCGGCGTCCCAGCGCTCCAGGTTGGGGCCCAGGGCCAGCGCGATGCCCGAGGGGATGGCGCCGATCAGCAGGTTGTGGCCGTCGCGGGCCAGCTTCTCGGCGACGCGGCGGCCGGCCTCGGGCGTGCCCTCGTCGTCGGCGACCTGCACCTCCACCTTGCGGCCGTCCACGCCGCCCTTCGAATTGGCCTCATCGATCGCGAACTGCACGCCGCGAATGACTTCCTCGCCCTGCTGCGCGAAGACGCCGGACTTGCTGCTCAGAAGGCCGATGCGCACCGGGTCCTTGGCCTGGGCCAGTGCCACGGCGGGCAGGGTGGCGACGATGGCGGCCAGGGCCACCGCGCGGCGGGTCATTTTGGAAATGGTCATGTTCATGTCTCCTACTCCTTCATCAATGGATGCCCGGTGGGGCCGGGCGCTTGTTTCGACCCGGCCGGGTCAAACCATCACGTGCTGGTGCAGCTCGTCGAGGCTGTCCTCGCCGACGCGGCCTTCCGCCACCACGCTGCCCTTGGCCATCGCGCAATACCTTTCGGCCACGCGCGCCACCAGGGTCATGTTCTGTTCGATCAGCAGCAGGGCGGTGCCCTGCCTGGCCACGTCGTTGAAGATCACGCCCAGCTGGTCGACGATCACCGGGGCCAGGCCCTCGGTCGGTTCGTCCAGCAGGATCAGCGACGGGTTGGCCATGAGCGCGCGGCCCACGGCCAGCATCTGCTGCTGCCCGCCCGACAGGGCCGTGCCCGGGGTATGGGCGCGCTCCTGCAGGATGGGGAACAGCTTGTAGATGGCGGGCACGTTCCACGGGCCCTTGCGGCCGGTGGCGGCGCCCAGCTGCAGGTTCTCCTCCACGGTCAGGTTGGCGACGATGCGCCGGCCCTGGGGAACGACCACGATGCCGTGCTGCGCCGCCATGTAGGTGCGCGGGCGGGGAATCAGGTCGCCGTCCAGGCGCACCGAGCCGCCGCGCAGGCTGGCGATGCCCAGGATGGTGTTGACCACCGTGGTCTTGCCCACGCCGTTGCGGCCGATCAGGGCGACCTTCTCGCCCTCGTTCACCTTCAGGCTCAGGCCGTGGAGGATGTGGGCGTTGCCGTAGAAGGCATCGACCTTGTTCAGTTCCAGCAGGGTTTTCATGCGGCGCTCCCCAGGTAGGCCTCGCGCACGCGCGGGTTCGCGCGCACCTCGGCGGGCGAGCCCTGGGCGATCACGCGCCCGAGCTCGAAGACGGTGACGGCGTCGGAGATGCCGAAGACCACGTCCATGTCGTGCTCCACCAGCAGCACCGAGACGTTGCGGCGCGTGGTCAGGGCCTTCAGGTGCTGGGCCAGGTCCAGCGACTCCTTGACGGACAGGCCGGCCATGGGTTCGTCCAGCAGCAGAACGCTGGGGCGGCCCACCAGGGCCAGGGCCAGGTCCAGCCGGCGCTGCTCGCCGTAGCCCAGGTCGTCGGCGACCACGTCGCCCAGGGCGTCGAGGGAGAGTTCCTTGAGGATGTCCTCGGCGTCGGCGGCCGAGTCCTTGGTGCCCATCTTCCAGGAGGCCAGTTCCACCTGCTTGCGCACCGGCATCTGGCCGAAGATGGAGGTGCGCTGGAAGGAGCGCGAGAGCCCGCGCTGGCGGCGCGCCACCACGCCCAGGGCGCTCACGTCCTCGCCCAGCAGGGTCACCTTGCCGCGCGTCAGCGGCCGGCGGCCGGTGATGGCGTCGATGACGGTGGATTTGCCGGCGCCATTGGGGCCGATCAGGCCGCGGATCTGTCCGCGCTCGAGGGTCAGGGCCACGCCATCGACGGCTTTGACGCCGCCGTAGTGGATGGCCACATCCTCGGTCTGCAACACGTAGTCGGTCATCTTGTCTCCTGCCTTGTTCTCAATGCGCGGCGCGCGCGGCGCCCTTGGCGGCGATGGCCTGGCCGGGCGCACGCTTGCCACCCGACACCAGGCGCACCAGGATCCCGGACAGGCCTTGCGGCGCGAACACGATCACCACGATCAGCGCCGTGCCGAAGATCGCCATCCAGTGCTGGGCGCTATCACCCAGGGCGTCCTTGGCCAGGAAGTACACGGCGGCGCCCAGCGCGGGGCCCCACAGCACCTTGGTGCCGCCGACCACGACCATCATCAGCGCCACGCCCGACAGGCTCCAGTGCAGCGCCTCGGGGGAGACGAAGCTGGTGTTCAGGGCGGCCAGCACGCCGGCAATCGACGTCACGCCGGCCGACAGGGCGTACACGGCGGCGCGGGGCACCAGGGTCTTGATGTTGATGAAGCGGGCGCGCTCCTCGTTGTCACGCACGGCCTCGGTGATGCCGCCAAAGCGCGAGCGAAGCAGCAGGGCCAGGCCCAGCATCACCAGCACCAGCGTCGTCCAGCACACCATCAGCATGGGGCCGGGCTTGGACAGCAGGTTGATGGACACGCCGAACAGGGTGCTGGGCCACTCCACGTTCATGCCGTCGGCACCACCGGTCACGCCCCGGGCCCGTGAAGCCGTGAGGTAGGCCATCTGGCCCACGGCCAGCGTGAGCATGCCGAAGGCCACACCCGGCACGCGCACCATCACCAGGCCGATGACGAAGGCGCCCAGCGTCAGGCCGACGACGGCGACGAGGATGGCCACCTCCGGCGGAACCGCCTTGGCCTGCAGCAGGATGGACACGATGTAGCCGGACGCGCCGTAGTACAGCGCATGGCCGAAGCTGACCATGCCGTTCTGTTTGAGCAGCAGGCCCACGCCGAGCGCGAACACGGCGAAGATGGTGGCCTGCGTCAGCAGGGACAGCAGGGTGCTGGAGCCGATGCCGAAGGCCGCGGCCGCACCGATCGCCAGCGCGCCGAAGGCGCAGGCGAACAGGTTCCTGGAAGTCATGGGAGTCTCCTGGGGTTCTTGTAGGGGGTCGTCAGGTGCGGCTGCCGGCAAAGCCGTTGGGCTTCCACAGCAGGATGGCCACCATCAGCACGAAGGGCAGCAGCACCGAGGTGTCGGGCAGCCACACCGCGCCCAGCGCCTGCACCAGGCCCAGCACCATCGCGGCGATGAAGGCGCCAGCCAGGCTGCCCAGGCCGCCGATCACCACCACGACGAAGGAATCGATGATCACGTCGCTGCTCATGGCCGGCGACAGCGACAGGAAGGGCGCGGCCACCACGCCGGCCAGGCCGGCCAGGGCGGTGCCCAGGCCCACCACGAAGGCGCTGAGCGCGTCGGTGTTGACGCCCTGCATGGCGGTGGTGGTGGGGTCGGTGGAGGCGGCGCGGACGAACAGGCCGGCGCGCGACAGGCGCAGCCACAGCGTCAGGCCCAGGGCCACCGCGGCGCCGACGGCGATCACCGCCACGCGGTAGGCCGGCACGGCATGGCCGAACAGGTCGATGGACGAGGCCAGGGCGGCCGGCGCGGGCACCGACAGGTTGGCCTTGCCCCAGAAGCTCTGGACGAAGTCCTCGATGATCAGCAGCAGGCCGAAGGTGACCAGCACCACGGTCAGCGGGTCGCGGTCCTGCAGCAGGCGGAAGCCCCAGCGGTCCAGCGCCACGCCGAAGGCGGCCATGACCAGCGGCGCCAGCACCAGGGCGGCCCAGAAGTTGTACTGCATGGCCACCGAGTAGCCGATGTAGGCGCCCAGCATGTACAGCGAGCCGTGGGCGAAGTTGACCACCCGGCGCAGGCCGTAGATCAGGGCCAGCCCCGAGCACATGATGATCAGCAACGCCCCGTAGACGATGCCGTTGAAGATGTGGATGAACATGGGTTTGTCTCCTGTCGTGTTCTCTCGGGAAATCCGTGTCAGGCCAGGGCGGCCTCGGGTGCGCCCAGCGCCAGCCAGCCGCCATCGGCGTTGACGGTGGTGCCGGTGACGTAGCTGGCCTGCGGCGAGGCCAGGAAGGCGATCACCTGGGCGATCTCCTCGGGCCGGGCCATGCGGCCCAGGGGGGTGCGTGATTCGATGCCGCCGGCGTCGATGAGGCCGTCCTTGACCAGCCGCTCGACCAGCGCGGTGCGCACGTAGCCGGGCGCGACCGCATTGACGCGCACGCCGCGGCGCGCCCACTCGCAGGCCATGGAGCGGGTCATCGCGGCAATGCCGGCCTTGGCCGCGCCGTAGGCGTTGCGGCCGGGAATGCCCGCCTGGCCGGCGATGGAGGCGATGTTGACGATGGCGCCACCGCCCTGCGCCAGCATGTGGCGGGCCGCGGCGCGCGAGGCCAGGAAGGTGCCGCGCAGGTGCACGTCCAGCACGCGGTCGAAGGCGGCCACGTCCTGCGCCAGCGTCGGTCCAGCCTGCTCGCCGATGCCCGCGTTGTTCACCAGGGCGTCGATGCGGCCGAAGGCTTCGCGGACGGCCTCGAAGGCCCGGGCCACGCTGGCCTCGTCGGACACGTCGCAGCCCACGCCCAGGTGGCCATCGCCGAGTTGCGCCGCACGAACGCGGGCCGCCTCGGCATCCAGGTCCAGCAGCGCCACGCGGTCGAAGTCCTGTGCAAGCCGCTGCGCAGTGGCCCAGCCGATGCCGTCGGCCGCGCCGGTGATGACGGCCACGCGGGCGCTCATCGCAGGGGCTCCACGGACGGCAGGGTGGCGCGGCGGACCAGGCGCGTCTCCTGCGCGAGGATCAGGTCGGCGGTGGCCGCGAGGTACGCGGCGAAGCCCGGGTGCGTGTCACGGGCACGCGAGCGGGCCTCGTAGTCGGCCAGGCTGTCGTAGCCCCACAGGTGGACGAACTGGTTCTGCGGGCCCACCAGGCTGGTCCAGAAGCCCAAGGGCGTGCCCAGCGTCTCCAGCAGGATGGGCATGGCCAGGCGGTCGAACACCTCGATGAACTCACCCATCTTGCGCAGCCTGATGGTGTAGATGCGGTGGTCGATCAGCGCCTTGCCGGCGCCCGCGAGGACGAGTTCAGGCCGCACGGCGAAGCTCCTGGCGGGCCTGGGCGGCCAGGTGGTTGCCCGTGATCCAGCCGAAGGTCATGTTCGGGCCCAGGGTGATGCCGGCGCCGGGGTAGTTGCCGCCCATCATGCTGGCGCGGTCGTTGCCGACGGCGTACAGGCCCTCGATCACCGTGCCGCGGGTGGACAGCACCTGGCCCTGCGGCGTGGTGCGCAGGCCGTCGAAGGTGCCCAGGTCGCCCATGATCACCTTGACCGCGTAGAACGGGCCCTTGCGCACCGGGGCGACGCAGGGGTTGGGCTGGTGGGCCGGGTCGGCCAGGTAGCGGTTGAACGAGGTGGTGCCGCGGCCGAACTGCCGGTCCTCGCCATGCACCGCGCCTGCGTTGTACTCGGCGACCGTGCGCTCCAGCGCGGCGGCGTCGATGCCGCAGTTGTTGGCCAGCTCGGCGAGCGTGCGACCCTTGACCAGGTAGCCGTTGCGCAGGAACTTGCCGATCGGCATGGGCGCGGGCTTGACGAAGCCCAGGCCGTACTTGGACAGGGCCTCCTGGTCGCACACCAGCCACATCGCCGTCTCGCGCTCGCCGGCGCAGGCCTTGATCATGGCCGCGCCCACGTCATGGTACGACTCGGACTCGTTGCAAAAGCGCACGCCCTTGCGGGTGACGCCGATGATGCCGGGCTTGTAGCGATCGAGCAGGTGCGGGAACACGCCATGCTTGCCGTTGCCGTAGTCCACGCGCGAGACCGGCATCCACGCGGAGGTGGAGGGGTACTTGATCTCGAACTTCGCGCCGGCGGCCTCGGCCGCACGGATGCCATCGCCGGTGTTGCCGGTGGGCACGGGCGAGAGGTGCTCGCCGCCGCGTTGGAGGTGCGGGTAGGCCTGGCGGATGCGCTCCACGTCATGCGGGAAGCCGCCGCAGGCCAGCACCACGCCCTGGCGGGCGTAGACCTGCACGTCCTCGCCGTCCTTGCTGACGACAGCGCCGCGCACCACGCCCTGTTCGACGATGAGGCGCTTGATGGGGGAATTCGTCCACAGCGGGATGCCCAGGTCCAGGGCCGACTTGGCCAGGCGCGCCGCCAGCGCGTTGCCGCTGGTCACGTTGATGCCGCGGCGGTACAGCGCCAGCTCCTTGAGGTGCGTGGCCAGGCGCTTGGCCACGTAGACGAAGGAGGTGAGCGACTTGGTGGCGTTGAAGAAGTGCTTGAGGTCCGCGTTGGACGAGTTGAACATCATCCCGATGAAGGTGATGGTCTTGAGCGGCGGACGCAGGCGCTTCATGTCCTCGCCCAGCTCGCGGATGTCGAAGGGCTTGGCCAGGATGGAGCGGCCCACGTCCACGCCGCCGCCCACCGTGGGGTGGTAGTCGGGGTAGAGCGTGGGGACGAACTTGACGCTGGTCTCGCGCTCGAACCACTCGACCATCTTCGGCGCGGCGGCCAGGAAGGCGTCGGCGGCGGCGGCGTCGAAGCAGGCGCCGGTCTCGTTCATCAGGTACTCGCGGGCGGCCTGCGGGGAGTCCTTCTTCGCGCCCTCGCAATGCGGGTTGCCGGGAATCCACAGCACGCCGCCGCTGAACGCGGTGGAGCCGCCGAAGACCGGCTCCTTTTCCACCACGATCACGTCCAGCCCGCCCTTGCGCGCGGTCACGGCCGTCGACAGGCCGCCGGCGCCGGAGCCGGCGACCAGCACGTCACACTCGAGTCGTTTCATTGCTTTTCTCCAGGGGTTGGGTGCCGGCCTGCGTCGTGGCGTTGAAGCCCGGGCGCGGCACCATGTCCATCAACATGCAGTCCAGCCCGCCGTCGACCACCAGCTCGGCGCCGTTCACGTAGCCGGAGCGGTCGCTCAGGAGGAACAGGGCCGGGTCGGCGATGTCCATCGGCTCGCCCACGCGGCGGCTGGCGGTGACGGCGGCGCGGGCCTGCTCGAAGCCCGGCACCTCGTAGAACTTGGCCGACAGGGCGGTGCGGATCATTCCGGGGCAGATGGCGTTGCTGCGCACGCCGCGGGGTCCCCACTCGGCGGCCAGCTGCTTGTTCATCAGGAGCACGCCCGCCTTGCTGGCGCTGTAGGCGCCGCTGCGCGTCTGCGGGTGCAGGGCGGAGATGGAGGCGATGTGCACCAGGCTGCCGTGGCCGGCTTCCAGCATGTCCTGGCCGAAGGCGCGCGAGCACACCAGGTAACCGGTCAGGTTGACCGCCAGCACCATGTTCCAGTCGGCGATGGACACGTCCTCCAGCGCCCCGGGGCGCAGCAGGCCGGCGTTGTTCACCAGGCCCGACACGCGGCCGAGCTCGCGGCGCACGCGGGCGGCGGCGTCCAGCACGCAGGACTCGTTGGCGATGTCGCATTCGACGGAAAGGGCGCGCGCGCCCTGGGAGCGCAGGTGGCTGGCGACCCGTTCGGCGCCCGCGCCGTCGCGGTCCACCAGGGCCACGTGGGCCCCCACGCGGGCCAGCGACTCCGCCACCGCCAGGCCGATGCCGCTGGCTGCGCCGGTCACCACGTAGTTGCGGCCGGCCAGGTCCAGCCAATGGAATCCACTGGCGGTCATGCCGCCTCCTGGCCGGTTCTAGAACCGGACACTTCGGGTTTACCCTCGGTCGCCGGGTGGATGGTCCAACCTTGAAAAATCGGACGGATGCGGAATGGCATGCCGTTTGTCTCCTATGTCGTGGGGGCGAATGTTCGGCGTGACTGCCCGGTCAAACAATCGACAAACGCGGCGAAGAACCGGACAATTCGTGCATGACCAGCGTTCCGCGATTCGCCCTGTACGGCACCGATTCCTCACCCGCCTGGGCCGACCTGGTGAACCTCGAGCGCATCCCGATCCGCTCGAGCAAGTACAACTGGGAGATCGACCCGCACGTGCACGAGGGCCTGTTGCAGGTGCTGTACATCGTCACCGGCAGCGAGGGCGGCGAGGCGCTGATCGACGGCCGGCGCTGGCCGCTGCAGCCGCCCTGCCTGGTGCTGATTCCCTCGGGGGCGGTGCACGGCTTCCACTTCCGCAACGACATCGACGGCCCGGTGATCACCGCGGCGCAGCGGCCGCTGGAGTCGCTGATGGCGGCCATCGCACCCGAGCTGCTGGCCCACATCCGCACGCCCAAGGTGCTGCCGGTGGACCCGGACAGCCCGTTCGCCGAATCGCTGATGCCGCTGTTCGATGCCATCGAGCGCGAGGCCCGCTACGCCGCCCCGGGGCAGGTGGTGGCGGGGATGTCGCTGCTGGCGGCGCTGTTCGTGCAGGTGGCCCGCCTGAGCGAGAGCGCGGCGGCCGTGCCCGGCGACGATCCGCGCTCCCGCAAGGCCGCCCAGATCGAGCAGTTCCGCAACCTGGTCAACGAGCGCTTCCGCCTGCACCGCGGCGTGGAGCACTACGCGCAGCAACTGGGCCTGACCGCAGGCCACCTGGGCCGCCTGTGCCGCGAGGCCCTGGGCATGTCGCCGCTGGACGTGATCAACGCGCGCATCGTCCACGAGGCGCAGCGCGAGCTGGTGTATTCCACGCTGAGCGTCAAGCAGGTCGCGGCCGAACTGGGGTACGAGGACGAGGCCTACTTCGGCCGCTTCTTCAAGAAGCACACCGGCCAGCGTCCCACCGAGTTCCGCGAGATGGCGCGGCGGCAGATGGCCGGGGGCTGAGGCGGGCGTGGCCGAGGATGGCCTTCGTCGCGGCCATCGGAATTTGTGACAATGTGTGGTCTGCGTCGACCAGGAGTCTTTTTTGCTGCCTGCCTATTTCCGCCTTTCGCGCCTGCTGCTGTCGTGGTCTGCGGCCCTGTGCCTGGCCGCGCCGGCCTGGTCGGCCGAGCCGGTTTACATCGGTGTCGACGAGGCCTATGGCATCAAGACCAACTCGGCGCCCAAGGCGATCGAGCGGGGCGTGCTGGCGGCGATGGATGAAATCAACGCCCGTGGCGGCGTGCTGGGCGGCCGCCCCCTGAAGCTGATCACCACCGACAACCAGGGCATTTCCGCCCGGGGCCGCGACAACTTCATCGACCTGGCGTCCCGGCCCGGCCTGGTGGCCGTGCTTACCGGCAAGTACAGCCCGGTCACGGTGGAGACCGTGCCCGAGGCCAACCGCCTGAAGGTGCCCTTGGTCAGCGTGTGGGGATCGGCCGACCCGATCACTGACAACCCGGCCCAGCCCTCCTTCGTCTTCCGCCTGTCGCTCAAGGATGCCTGGGGCGTCGAGGCCTTGCTGCAGCGGGCCAAGGCGGCCTACCAGGCCCGCCGCGTGTGCGCCGTGCTGCCCAACACCGCCTGGGGCCGCTCGGGCGACCAGGTGCTGGTCTCCAGATCGGCTGCGCATGGCGTGGGTGTGGTGGCGACGCGCTGGTACAACTGGGGCGACCAGGATTTCCGCGAGACACTGGCAGCCTGTGCGCGCGCCCGGGCCCAGGCGATCATCATGGTGGCCAACGAGCGGGAGGCGGCCTTCCTCCTCACGCAGCTGTCGCAGCTGCCTGCCGCCGAGCGCCTGCCCGTGGTGGCGCACTGGGGGCTGACCGGCGGCGTGATCCACGAGCTGGCGCCCGAGGCGCTGGCCAAGGTGGACATGCAGGTGATCCAGACCTTCAGCTTCATCGGCAACCAGCGCCCCGCCGCGATGCGGCTGGCCAACTGGATCATGAGGGACGCCAGGCTGTCCTCCGTGCGCGAGATCCCCAGCCCGGTGGGCTCAGCCCATGCCTATGACATGACGCACCTGCTGGCGCTGGCCGTCAACA
>JACCDR012620682.1_pt1 | contig 91524 bp, 97 predicted proteins | sample 7446431 | NCBI WGS metagenome assembly JACCDR01 (sample SAMN15323443, study PRJNA562643) | freshwater metagenome | isolation source: river surface water | place: USA:Blue River Watershed | collected 2017-08-17
CGTTCCCCCGCCTTTTCTATTACAGCAATTGTGGCATGGAATTTTTGCTCTATTGTCATTTGCTAATTTTAACACAAAAGGCCGGCGCCTATGGCGCCGGCCTTTTGTGTTTGTCGCTTACGCAACTTCTTCTTTCTTTTCTTCGGCAGGAGTTTCTTCAGCCACAACTTCTGGAGTAGCTTCTGCTACCACTTCAGCTGGTGCTTCTTCTACTGCTGGAGTAGCTGCTGCAAGAGCAGCTGCTTCAGCGGCAGCGGCCGCTTCGGCTACAGCCTTGGCTTCAGCTTCGATACGAGCATTGGCCTCAGTCTCACTTTCAGTAGACATTGATACTAGTGACATACGGCGCATCTGACGCTTAATCTCACGAGAAACCTTTTCACGGATGAAGTATAGCTTCGCACGACGAACCTTAGAGCGCTTAACGATTTCGATTTGCTCAATCAGTGGTGAGTAAAGTGGGAAAATCTTTTCTACCCCTACGCCACTTGATACCTTACGGACAGTAAAGGTAGCTCCTGGTTCATCACCATGCTTGCGTGCTAGTACGATACCTTCAAAGATCTGGATACGAGTCTTACCCTTATCAACGATCTTTTGGTGAACTTTCACCGTATCACCCGGTTTGATACCAAGCGCCTTGCGGTCGGCCATCTGAACTGGGGATGTTACTACTCCTTGAATTGCTGTTGTCATAATAAAATAATAAATAAAAGGCTCTAGCGAGACCATTAAATGTGCCCTAATCTACCACAAGGAACCTTATTCTGCAATACGTTCGGCCGCAGCCTCAAAACTAAACGGCACAGGCGCAATAAAGCGTTCATGTTGGCCGTTTGGGAGGGTAATTTCAAGCACATGAGCATGGAGAGCCAAACGTTCCAAACCAAGATTGTTTGATTGCTCTCTCTTCTTGCCACTATAGAGCGGGTCTTGGACAATTGGGCGGTCGATAGCTTTGAGATGGACTCGTAGCTGGTGCGTGCGGCCTGTCTTTGGCATAAGCTTCATATATGAGAAGGGTTCACCCTCATATTCACCGGCACCAATACGCTCCCAGTCTGTGACTGCACTGCGCAAGACACCCTTTGCCCCACGTTGAGCCGAACGTAAACGGAAATTTTGAGTACTTCGTCCGATCGGACGATTAATAGTCCCCCACCTTTCGTGCAAGAGCCCATAGACAAAAGCGCGGTATTCCTTTTTGGCTATACGATCGTGAAATTGGGCTTTGAGATGAGCATGGGCGTCTGCTGTCTTAGCTAAGATCATCACTCCCGAGGTCTCACGATCAAGACGGTGAACCACCCCCGAGCGTTCCAAGGGCTTACCATCTGGTGTGGCAGTCTGTTCGCCCACACCTTTGGCAGCAGGATAAAGCTCCAAAAACCAATCGACTAAAGTCCGATCAGCCTTTTGCCAATCTTCATGCACGAGCATGCCATAAGGCTTATTTACAACCAAAACCGCCTCATCTTCATAGATGACGACTGGTTCGAGTAATTCTTTGGCGACCGCCACTTCTTTATCATTCTCCATATTGCGCCAGCATACTGGTAAATTCTTCTTTCGTAAATGCCAGCGATTATAAAATGATCGAAAACTCGTGATATGTCGCTCGTGGACTACCCCACTCGACAGCTACTCCTTCTACCTTAGACAACAATGAACCCTCATGCAGGTACTCTACAAAATCCTTTAAAGTATCTGGCATACCTTGCGCTATCACCTCCACACCGCCCGATCGATCGTTTCTTACTTCCCCTACCAAACCAAGGTCAGTAGCCGCTGTCTGTACAAAATCCCGATAGCGTACCCCCTGCACTTTGCCCGTGATTGTTGCTCTTAGTTCTAACATACAGAATTTTGTTTAATATACTCTATCCAGCCCATAATGCGAAAAAAGAAATTTTTTTGATGTACATATATTTGAACTGTCCCAAAAGGTATAGAGTCACGTTTGTTTTTTGTTGCGGTACTCTGCTTTTTGTAAGTTTTATAAAATTGATTCAGTGGAAGACCGGTTATTTTTGACCAATATTTCTCTAACTTTAAATGATCACAGTGATCAAACGTATGTATATGCGCTCTAATTTTATCATCAGGAATTTTACATACTTCTCTAAAAAAACGCATCATCACCTGAATTACAACAGGGTCACTATTGGCAATTCTTGCTGTGGTTTGTGTTTTACCTCCTTCTCCCCAATATAAAGAAACCCCAATACACCAAAGCGGATTTTTACTAAGCTCCTCCGCTTCTTTTAGGGCAGCCTTAAAAACTGCTTCATGTTCATTTTTTGTCCTTGCAAGTCTTGCTATTCTCCTCTTCTCAATAGCGTCTATACTGTGTCCGTTTTTATTTAACTTGGCTTTTTGTTTTGATGTCAGTGTAATATCACGAACCCAAAGACTAACACTGCCCTTAGATACTTTTAGCTGAAGAGCAATTTCCCCTATGGATAAACCATTTTTTCGCAATTTTCTAGCACTATTTCTTTCTATTGCTTTCATATAGAGATTATATCATAAACGTATTTATTAGGCGTTTAATATATGTAGACAATTAAGTATAGATAGGCTATACTCTTGCGACATAAATGAATGCGCGATTAGCTCAGTTGGTAGAGCAGTCCGTTTACACCGGAAAGGTCGGGGGTTCGAGTCCCTCATCGCGCACAAAAGTAAAATACTTCAAGCTTCTGCTTGGGGTCTTTTATTTTGTAAGCTAGGGACGAGAAAAGGTTGACTGGCAGATTGCGAATACTTGGAGCAATATGCCGACAACCTGTACTGGTCCTGTAAGGACCAAGCCCTCATCGCGCACAAAAAGACAGCTGCCATGCGAAGCATGGCAGCTGTCTTTTTGCATTTCAAGTAAATATTAAAGCCAACGTTCGTGAGCCAATTTCCCAAAGTTTTTTAACACCTTATGAGCCTCCGGTGAATCGACAAACAATTCGTCAATCATCATGCCTTCAGGCAAATAATTTGGTATCAGCTCTACCCGCTTTTGCATATCGGCAACAGTCAGCTCAGGATGGAATTGAGTGGTTATAAAAGTCGGCGAGTAAGCCAGAGCCGAAACCCGACAAGAATCACCTCCGGACATAATTAATGCAGCATCATCCGGCACTCTAGATAGTACGTCTTTATGACCATACTGAGCAGCAAAAGAATTTGGCAGATCTGCACAAATATCGTAGCGCGATCCTTCGTTTGTCAGAGACACCTCATGGGTACGCATCTTTTTCTGTTCGCTATCATGATGTACAGGTACCCCATGGAACGCTCCAATAAGTTGGTGCCCAAAACAAATCCCCAAAGTGGGAATACTGTAATCGCGCAAGTAGGTCAAAAGCGGTGATAAGTCATCAACAAACTGCGCCGAACGATAACGTACCATATCATCAGCAGCCCGATCGCCATCAAAATCAAAATCTCCCGATCCGCCAAAAATCACTCCATCAAATTGATCCACCAACATATTCGATTGATAGGTGTCTGCAAGATCGAGAGCAGATATAGTTGAGACTTCCACCTCGGACCCCAGCTCTCGACCGATACTAGCCTTTTCAAGTTTGGCGGCGGCTTCAGATAAGCGAAATTGTATAAGCAAAATCCGTAACGGTCTTTCTAACAACATATTTCGGTAGTATACAAAAAATATAAAAGGACAACAAACTAACATCAAACTTATGCAAAACTTAGCTACCAATTATAAAAAATCGGAGTATGCTTAAATCAGGTCGCGAAAGGAGAGGAATCATGGCGACGCAACAGGGCGATGATCCGAGAGGATCAAACCATCGCCAGCAACAGATGGGTGGTAATGCGGACACCGATCCCCCGCCACCGCAAACCTCGAAGGGATGGCCGGAAGCGAAGGGTGGTTTTGCACCGGCGCAAGTCGTCCAAAGTGACGACAAGAAGGTTCACCTGTTCTTCACGGACTTTGCTTCCATCTGACACGAGCCCGACCGCCACGCGGTCGGGCTCCATCTTATTTGTAACTTCTCCTTATTTTGCTATGCTAGTGGATGCCCGTCCCTATAGTTCAATGGATAGAACAGGAGACTTCTAAGCTCTTGATGTAGGTTCGATTCCTACTAGGGGCACAAATGGCCAGCCAGATACGCATTGCGTTCTGGCTGTTGCCATTTGTAGACACTTGTAGGAATCGAAAGACTGTTTTGGGGTCACCTTTAGGGCCAAAACAGTCCGGGTCGGGCGAATGAGATTTTATGAGTACAACGATATAAAATCCATGAGCGTGACCGATTCCTACTAGGGGCACGAGTGTAATGTAATGAAACGAGTGGCCCTAGTAAACGCAGGGTTTTTGTGTAGTGTTAGCGGAACAAAAAGCCGTTGCGTGAATCGAAGCCCGATTGAGCAAGATTATGAGCGACAGCGAAATAATCTGGCCTTGAATAACATGTGGCATGAAAAGGCCGATCACGAAGGTCCAGCATTTACAATATTATGATCAGAGAAATTATTTTCATAAGATAATAAATTAATTATTTCCTTCCTTAAACATTGGCGGCGGCATTTTGTAAGGGATGTCTTCTGGCAATGGCCTCATAGGCCTAGCTTCCGTACCATCTTGGGGAAGCAGTTTTATACCGCGAGCTTTGATGGTTCCATTCTCAATAGGACCAAAAACTAAGATCTCGTCATTAACTTTATAGACCGTGTCTTTTGGTTGTTTGGTTATTTTGGTAATGACCACAATCAGATTTTCGTCATTTTCATTCTTGATAGTTACCCTATCATCTCCGATACCAACTATCGCACCCCTCGTCATATCACGCGGCCGAAAATCCTCAGCTTGTCGATAAAATGGCGCCAGCCCCGGCACATTGCGCTCCAGTGCAAAATTGTGAACGCGACGGTGCATGGTGGTTTGTTGTATTAGTGAAGATAAAGCAATCACCACGAACACTACTCCAATTAGTGAATACACAAATGGCTTGCGATAACTAAAAGCGTAGTTACGCACCAACAAATAAAGCAAGAAGCAAAATAAGCCAACCAAAGAAATGATTATCCACGGTGAAGATACTATAAATATCACGAGACCAGCCGCTCCGAAAGCAGGTGCAAACCAGACACCATTTTCGTGTAAAACAAACATTACAAAACTCAAAAGATAAACCGTAATCAAGGCCATCAGCAAAACCGCCACTGTAAACAAGAAAGTTTTGAGTATGAAGTGCCAACGTGGTTTCATACTTAATTCACCCTCATTTATCTTCTTCATTAAATTTTCTTTTAGATTATTCATAAGCTTTTTCTTTAAGTAACTCACGGAGTTTGATTCTGGCTCTAGTAATGCGTACACCAACGGTGTTGGTTGGTATCTTTAGAACGTCACTAATCTCTTGATAAGACAAGTCTTCAAAATAATGTAGGATGATGACCTCTCGATACTTCGGCGGTAATTTTCCTACCAAGGCTTCGGTTTCTTCATTTATTTCTGCAGCCAAATTTTCACTTTCCGCAGTTTCTTTACTGGCCAAATATGGCATTAGTGTGTCTGGATCAAAAAACGATGACGGGTAACGACTTTGTCGTTTTAACTCATTAACAAATGAATTGTGCGCGATTCGATAAACCCACGGCGAGAAACGCTGGTGCTTATCAAAGGACTGAATGTGTTCGAAGACTTTAATAAAAACTTCTTGGACCAAGTCGTCGATATCTTCGTTGCGTGACAAAAAACGCCTTGCGTAACGACGCAATTTATCTTCGTATCGTAATACTATTTCCGCAAAAGCCTCAGTCTCCCCTTGCTGTACTAAGGAGGCCAATTCTTCATCAGTCAGATTTGACATACTCACCTTATATATTACAACCAGAAATGGCTTTTATTACAAAACACGGGCAGACCCGTGTTTTGTAAATAGAACAAATGGAAGAGTGTATCTTAAAGAGCCATCTATTGGTCGCCATCAGCTTCCGCCTTTGGGCCAAAACCCCCTCGACCACCACCAAACATGCCTCGACCCTCAGGCTTTTCAAAACCTAGTTCGGTCATAATCTCTTCGGCTTCGTCTGTTTTGCCAGCTTCTCTCAGCTCATGAGCTTCGACAAACTTAGCAAAGGCTTCTTCACTATCGATCTTATCCGCCATTGGTGTATCTGCTACGGCTGCAAGAAAAGCGTCGTAGTCATTGGCCTCTATCGCCTCTTTCATATCGGCATGTTCCGCTTCACGCGCTTCATGCATCGCTTCATGAATAGACTGCATGTCTGTCTCATCAAGACCTGCCGCCTCAAGGACAGCTTTTGCTTCCTCTTCGGCCTCTTGGCGGATAGTCGCCGCGTCTTCTAGAGCAGCCTTTTCACTATCGGTTAAATCTAGATCAAGCTTACTAATCCAGTCAGTACCTGTAAAAGCACTGGCGGAAGTAACAGTAATGGCCAAAGCAGCCAAAGGAATCATTATTTGTTTTATCATAGATGATTATTATTTGATGATTGTAATGTACTGCTTTGCAAAGCGGCAGTGCGAGACCAAAGTCTCTAACCTGCTTTTATTATTACAAAAGACGGTCGGAAATATTACAAAAGGGAGAAGCATGGCTTCACCCTTTTGTAATATTTCCGCCCTCTACTGCGCGCGCAAACCCCCTTCATCTATTACTTCTGGCACCACATCACCCTCTGCTGCCGTTTCTTCTGGAGCAATACTATCTTCCACAATTTCTTCTGGCACGACTGCTTCATCACTGACATCACTTTCTTCCTCGACCTCATTTTGTACAGCCGGCACTACCGGAGGGGTTACTTCAGTATTATTTACTATAGACTGGTAGATTTTGTCCTTGTCTTGGTATTTGTGGATCGCGTCACTAATCTTTTGCGCATCATAAGGAACATCGGGCGCTACTGGTGTGACCCTAGTACCCGCTAGATCAATTGCTTCACTATAAAAATGGTAACTGACCAAAGCACCCACAAGCACCACGGCAGTAGCAATAGCCATACCAAGCGCCCACTCACGCATTGGATACATAAGCTCACGATCTTCCACACCACGACTTCGTCTGGCTACATGCTCCACCATCTGTTTTATTTTTTTGCTGTCTATCATGGTGTGATGGTTACAAAAAGCTGTACTGTTCCCTTCCAAGTTTTGTCGCCAGTAGTATCGAGTGTAATGGTCGGGATGCGACTGTGATACGGTACTGTTTCGATTGCTTTCAAAAATAACATGACCGTGGTCGGATTACCTTCAAAGGCAAAACCGGTTTTTAGTTCGGCCGGAGTTTTATCAGTTTTGGCTACCACCGCCAATTCGGTCGTTTCAAGCACTACTCCCAAGCGCGCTGCCAGATCTTCGATTTTGGCCAAAAAGGCTACCGCGTCACTTTCACTCACGAAGTACGAAGCCAGGGTGTTTCTTTCTGCCTCGGTAGTTTTTGTAATATTGCTAATTGTTTCGGCCGCCAGCTCTTTAGACTCTTGATCGGCAATAGTAGTAGCTAGTGCCTCTATCCTTGCACCTTGGGCTGTCACAGTAAAAAAAGCATAAGACAACACACCGGCCCAGACCAAGCAGTACAGAACGGAAACTATGAGCATTGTTTTGGTGTGATTATTCATACTTTATTTTGGCTTAACTGTCGCTGCCGGATCGACCACAATCGTCATTGTGAAAAGCAAATCTTTATCTTTGACCAAACTAGAAATAGGCAAATCTGCAGACAAAAAGTATTCATGTCCTTCTATCGCATCGCGATAGCCGGCTAAAGCAGGTCGATTTTTAGCTTGGCCAGAAATCATCAGTGTGGTAGTGGCGGCGGTTTTTGTGAAAGAAACTTGCGTCAAATCCACTTCAGGTCCAGAAAGAGTATCTAGTGTGTTTGTCAAAACTGTCGCCGGCACCATCGCTCCACCCTCTGCCGCCAACAAGGTATTGGCCTGCTTCATGGCGTTGGTGAGAGACCCTGAAGAAGCATCAAAGGAAGCCGTCGTAGCTGCTCTGGCGTCCACTTCAGCTTGCATACTCTCCACTTGGTTGTCTATCAATACATAAGTCGGCAACAAGAAACTCGCCACCAATAAAAAACCAGTCCCGAGCAAAAACATAAAAACTGTCACGGCACGAACCCAATACTCTCTGATCACAGATTTTCTGGCGGCTGGTGGAATGAGGTTTAACATAGAAAATTAAATGCCGTTCGCTAAGGCCAAACCAATAGCGGTCGAATAGCCATACGAGTGACGCAAATCAATCGGTGGAATATGCTCTTCAATCGAAAAAGCATTTTGCCAAACATTGGCACGGACGGTAGTGATACCCAAAGTCTCGGTGAAGTATTCAGGCAGGCCTTTGAGATTGCCACTACCGCCACAGAGAATGATCGATTGGATGCGGCGCTCTGGTTCTGTAAAATCACTGGTATGCCAATATTGGATACGTGCCGCCAACTCATCTTTAATAACTGAAATGGTCGAAATGAGCGCATCATAACTACGCGTATCGTGTACACCCTTAATGAGTCCTTGGGTATTTTTGATAGTAGTAAGCTCAGCCTCACTCACCTGCCCCAATACCTTTCTTAGCACCTCAGATAGTTGGTTGCCACCAAAGTCAATAGTCGAGGTATACATAAGGGCACCATTGAGCACAATACCAAAGCCAGTGCGCGTCTTACCAAAATCCACCAAGACATGAGCACCTCGTGTACCAGTCGGTAAGACCGAGCGCACCATCGCTTGAGCTTCTACTTCAAAAGACAGCGGGATGAGCCCAGCTTCGCGGCAAGCGTCATAATAATTTAAAATCGTATCCCGAGAATAAGCCGCCACCACCACTCGCAAAGTCTTGTCGGTGGTTTCAGCCTCCAAAATATCATAATCAAAAAATGCTTCGCGGGCTGGAATAGGTACATTTTCTTCCAAGCGAAATTCCAAAATACTGCGAATTTCTTTGGTCGGTGTCGAGCGCTTTATCTCTGTCTCAAATAGGTAAGCTCTCTCCTCCGGCAGAGAGACTCGCACATAGGTGGCTTTGGTCTTGTTTTGAAATTCTTTCAAGACAGCCCCGAGCTGCTTCACATCATGAACTTGCCCTCTATCTAAAACACCGGCTGGAATATCAATTTCTCCCCACAGTTCCAGCGCGCGACGTCCTTCATGACGACGACCAAACTGAATATATTTGAGCGAAGTATCAGAAATATCCACACCAACAAAAGGCATCTCAAGATACCGTGGTGGCGGCAAGTAACGTTCTAGTGTAGTAAGAACAGACATCAACTACATTATACGCTGTCCCTGCCTAATATTTCGCAGAGAACCCACACCTTAAGTAATTTAGCGCTAGCGCACCTTACTACCTGCCGCCATTGGTGTAGATGGAGTCAGAAGAGCAAAACTCTCATCATCACCTGAAGCCAAAATCATCCCCTGACTCTCGAGCCCAGCAATTACTTTTGTTTCAAGATTAATTAAAAAAGGTGTCTGGATACCAACCAGTGTCTGCGGATCAGCAAAATATTTTTTAATACCAGAAAGAATTTGTCGTGGTGACCCTGTCCCAATATCGACGGTCAATTTTAGAAGTTTATTTGAATCAGCCACTTCTTCTACAGCGGTAATAGTGCCAATCACAATCTGCAACTTCGCAAAATCGTCGTAAGAAATTGTATCCATATAAAATTATTTTTGTTTAATTAAATAACCATCTAATATAAGAGCAGCGGCTGAAGCGTCGGTTTGAGCATTCCTCCCCTGCAATTGTATCGCTGCTTGAGTAGTAAATTGTTCTGGCTCAAGATGTACAGGGATGCCGAGCTGCAAGGTGATATCGAGCATGAGCGCTTCGACCGCCTCATGAATAGCATTTGGCTTACCGTCTTTATCTAATGAATGACCAATCACCACCTCCCCCACTTTCTTTTCATTAATAAGACCAATAATTACATCTAGGAGCTTTGGGGTGTTTGGTATCACACCATGCGGGAAGGCCATCTTCCCAGCTTCGTCGGTAAAAGCAATCCCAACTTTCTTCGACCCATAGTCAATTCCCATAATACGCATATGGTGGTTATTGTATGGGAAATAATAAGAGTTGGCAAAAAGAAAGGCCGGACCTGATGGTCCGGCCTGCTGGCAAGCTGATCCTTGTCTTCCGACATCGGCTGAAGTGCCAGCAATTTTTCGCCCGAAGGCGATGGTTACACCTTATCCGATTCCGGAATGGAAAAGAATCATATGCAACCAAGTTTTCTGCAACCAAAGTCGCAGATGGTGCAAGGCGGGTACTTACGCGCCGCATTGGTGTCATTTGCACCATATTTCTCCACCAATAAGGTGGATGGTCGAACGGGTAGCGTTGTGTACTCACAATCTCGTTCGTTCGCCCAAATTTCTCCGCCGAGAGGACGGATGGTCATAGCAAGCTCGTTTCAACGAAGCGCGAACATTGTGACCAGATTTTTCCCGCAAAGTTGCGGGATGCTTGCACGTGTACCTTTACCTTGCGGAACGAACGTAATTGCAAGCAAATTCTTAAAATCACTCTAAGAGAGGTTCGACCGAGGGCAAATATGCAAACATACCTGCCCTCAGTCTTTTCATGCTGCTTGATTTTCCGCTTCTGCCATCGCTTGCGCGAGGTCGAAGTGGACATTGTAACGGGAGACTGCCTTGCGTCGAATTTGTGGCGATACTTTCTCCCACCAGCCACCAAAGATCGGCGACCAGCGTTCGTTGTATTCGGCCCAAGCACGATCAAGCGCCAGCTCTGGCTCATCGCTCAGGGCGTAAACCATCGCTTGGCCTTTCACCGTACCGGGAGCTTCATACCATTTGTCTTTCCCGAAGAGCTTCAGACCGATCAATAGCCACTGTTTGTGTGACTTTTCTCTCCTCTTCATCCAATCCGGATCAACAACACTCCACCACTCGCCAAAGAGATAACGGACAAATTCGTTGGCTGTCCGCCAGCCCGCCATCTTGTGGATATGAGCGTCAGTGTAGCGCCACTTGCCGTCGATCTGCACCTTTTCAGGGTGCTGGCGGCGGAAGTGCTCTTTGTTGGTACGGAATTGTGCGCCCCAGACACTGTCGGGGCGGCGATTCCATTGATCCATACAGAGGACAAGTGCCTGACGAGCGTCACCGTGCCAATTGGCGACAAGACCAGCCCGCCGACGTTGTGCAACAATGTTACCCTCTTTGTCCTGCATGAATCCTACGCCGCAGAATTGCACCAACTTGTCCGCCGAATCAAACCGACGGATGTCGCCAATGGCATCGATGAGTCGGGCAGCGATGCGTGGACCGACTCCGACGATAGGCTCGAAGACTTGACCATAGACATCGAAGGCCTTAAGAGCCTTCAGCATTTCGCGTTCGCGTGTCTTCTCCTCTTCCACGAGCGCAGCAAGTACCTTGTCGTTGGCCTTCAGCGCATCAAACGCCTTCTCGATACCACCCTCAGGAAAGATTCCGTCGGAGGTGATATAGAGTTGCCCGATGACACGTTGCCGCAGTCGTTGCTCACAAGCGATACGCGCCTTCATCGAGTCGATGAAGTGACGAAAGTGCTCACGCACACGCACGAGGCTCGCATCGCGATCAAGCATCGGAAAGAAGATTTCCGGCTGCTTGCTCGCCAAAGTGGCGAGCAGTCGTGCGTCTTCCGAAGTATCGTCATGACCGCGTGCGGCCTTCAACTGAAACGGCGGGATCCGTACGACCATAGCTCCGACTTTCATCGCGAGCCTATTGGTGGCAAAGGCGAGCAAGTCACCCGAACCACCGAGCGACATCGCAATGGTATCCCCGGACAGAAGCTTTTCGGTAATGAAAGCAAGTTCATCACCTTCGTCCTTGCAGAGATGGAGCATAAGCGAGCCATCGCTGTCACGGATAGCGATTTGAGTCGGCCGTGCCTCACCAAGAGCCGTCACCTTAACGCGGTGACGAATACCAATGGTGCGAGAAGTGTTGGACTGAGACATCATCAATTCCTCTCTTGAGTTTGTCAGGGAACAAAACCGGTACCAAGCCGGTAGAGGGTATGGTACCTCTTTAAAACAAGCGATGACTCGTACGATTTAAAGAGGAGTCGAGCTTTCTCGACTAATGTTTTGAGGCGCGGCGGAGCCGCGCCTCTGCTGGTATTTCCAGTTATTCAATGCAGAATTATCCTCAACACCAGCAATTTATCGCCCGAGGGCGATGGTTGAATAGTCTCCTGCACTTTCGCACGCCCCACGTATTCAACCAAATTTTTCCGCTTAAAGACGAATGGCCAAAATGAATGACATGTCAAAAGACAGATCTCCCGTTTTGGCCAAATTTTCTACGCCAAGCGTAGATGGAGGCAAAGCAAGTCGCGACCGAAATCATCTTGTGGATTGCCTCCAAATTTCTCTGCCCGAGGGCAGATGGCCGCAGTCATGGGTATGCCAACTGCAAAGGAACCATAGCGACCAAACATTTTTTTGCCACTACTAGCAAATGGTAGAGATTGCTCTCATTTACTTGCGTAAGTGGTGCTCTTCTCACCAAATTCCACAATCACAATACTTATGTTTTACAAAAAGTCAATAGTTTTAGGTAATATGTAAGACTTCTGATATTTTTAACTTTCTAGCGAAAAAATACTTTCTCTCGCCAGGAATCGGTCACGCTCATGGCTATTTTATTTTAATTCATTCATAAAATAGCTCATTCGCCCGACCCGGACTGTTTCGGCCCTAAAGGGGACCCCGAAACAGTCTTTCGATAATTTGGTCACCAGTCACTAAGTATATTTGTTCGCATACGCTCCAAATCTGCTAAGTGCTGTCGACCCCACCTCGGCCGTTTCTTGCTCTGGTGAGAGCAAGAAACATGCCTGCGGTTCACACAAGCGTCCGTAAGCAATACTTATTGCTTACTAAACGAAACAACCACCTTTTATATAAAAGGTGGTTGTTTCGTTTACGCTTGTGTGCTCTCGCCAGGAATCGAACCTGGAGCGCTGGTACCGCAAACCAGCATTTTATCCATTAAACTACGAGAGCAAGTGAGGAAATAAATGAAAATTAATTTTCATTTCTGTTCCGAACGCCGCTCTCGCAACAAATTTCGCAACGTTAGTGAAGAAATTTGTTACAGTGAGCAAGTGTTTGGTTTTACCCCTTGCACCTACTATATCTAAAGAATAGGTGCAAGCATCATACATCAAAATCCTAAAATTTCCAGTACCTTATGGAAAAGTGGCTCTTCGAGGAATTCTTCTGGCAAACGGGCGCTAAGAATCTCTTCAATTTCGTCTATATATTCTTCTGGTATCGGCATGACAATAAGCGGCGTAAAAGTCTTCTGACCAGTCAGAAGAAGCTGTGGTCCGCGGGGATCTTCGTCGCTAATATAGTAGCTTTTTAGCATCGCGAAAGTATAAATTCGTTCATGGACTTGTATTCCTCTTGAAGACACTACATATGTCAGAATCTGAGGCGGCTGACTCGCTGCCACCGCAACAGAAGCTCCCGATAAAGCCGCTAGAATGGCAAACAGAAAGTTTCCAAAGATGAGGGCAGCTACCACCACCGCAATCGTAATAATCGCCAAGGCCAAAAACCAATCCCCTCCCCGCTTGGTGTGAGAATGTTCAGGAGCTTCCCAAGAAACGCTTTTAACAACTTGATTCATTTCCCTGCATTGTATCACGCCAGCTTTGCTTCAAGTCATTGGTACAAACAGTCATGGTTGAGTGGTTTAATGATATAATTAATGCTATATGCAGCGACGACCAAATTGTGTCTGTAAAGTTTGCTCCTTGCCCATCTATCGACGGCCAGCGCAAATTAAAAGTGGCAATGTCTATTGTTCGAGCCAATGCACAGGACAAGACCAGCAAGTCAAAAAGGTCTGTAAAATATGTCAAAAGGATTACGTCGGGAACAAACAAACTTGCTCACGAACCTGCGCCAACAAAGCACGCGCTGGCATCAGTTATACAAAAGAGAATGCCTTCAATAAAGCCTACCAAGGCTCAATCTTAAAAGAGAAAGTAGCGAGGCTACGAGGCGGTATTTGTGAGCGATGCGGCGAAAGTAATTATGCAATCTTAGAAATACATCACAAAATAGAGAGACATAAAGGCGGAGCGGACGCCATCAAAAACCTTGAGCTATTATGCCCCAATTGCCACGCTGCTCACCATCTTGGAAAAAGTTTGTATAAAGCCAAAAAAATGTTATAGTGCATCCCACAATTGAATAAATATTGGAGAGATGGCTGAGTTGGCTGAAGGCGGCAGTCTTGAAAACTGTTAGGGGTGAAAGCCTCTCGAGGGTTCGAATCCCTCTCTCTCCGCGATTACAAAATAGCGCCTAATGGCGCATATTTTGTTCGCGGAGAGAGAGTAAGCAAATAGTTTTGCTTACGTAGGGATTCGAAAGACGGAACGATGTCGCCCAAGACGAGTGAGTCGGGGTCGCGGAAATTTCTGAAAGAAATTATCTGTGACCGAATCTCTCTCCGCTCGTAGAAAATACCACAGTTTAGGTGGTTATTTTCTTGAGCGGAGAGAAGTAAGTGACTAAATGTCACTTACGGGAGGGATTTGAAGCCCGATTGAGCCGGATTATTACCTTGCGAAATAATCCGGCCAATTGGGATACTGAAACTGTAAGTTTCGAATCCCTCGCGATTACAAAATAGCGCCTTTAGGCGCTGTTTTGTTTGAAAGGATAAGGATATAGTGACTCACCACCACAAACCGCTTAGTCCTGCCGCTTTCATTTGAGTGCGAGTTTTGATACCAAAATATCCCTGGTCTGGCGTTATACCATTTTCAGATTGATATCGAGAGAGGGCGGATCGTGTTTGCTGCGCAAAATAGCCAGTAGCCCCCGCTGGAATTTGATAGCCCAAATTAATTAAGAGGAGCTGGAGAGCTTTGACATCTTCCCCGCTCATACCACCGGTCAAATCACGTACCGGTAGATCATTGGGGTAAAAAACAGTTGTCGTACTGCCACCATTACCACCCGAAGCTAAGATGGCTTGCAAATTGGCAATCTGGGCTTTAATTAAGGCAATTTTCTGTTCATTGGTTTGTGTAGCTGGTACAACATTGTTCGGACTGGCAACTGATGGTCGAGTGGCAGTGCCGCCAGAAGAACATGTGGCAGTAGTGAAAGTAAGATCTGAACCATTCCATCTCTCTGCACTACCATTTTCAACATAAGCTCGGAAATGATAAGTGGTATTACATGTTAGGTCTACCGCCGATAAAGAGTAAGTGCCGACCGAACCGCCAGACACCGACAGAACATTTCCATAGGATGTATCAAGACCATACTCAACTTTCAAACTGACAATAGTAGTACTACCAACACGTGTTAGATTTCCCCCAAGATTCGCACTTGTACGCTCAATATTTGAAGCGGCCACACTAGCTACAGCGGGTGTCACGGCCAAATTGACAATCTCTTGTACTTCAGACAAGTCTGAAGCGCTACTACTTGCAATCATAGTATTAACCGCCCCGAGGGTAGATGTGGCCACATTAATAACGCCGGCCGCCACATAATCACTGAGAGTGGGGGCGGTCGTAGTACCACCACTGGCGGCATAGTCTGTAATCACCAGGAGAGCAGACTCCCCCGCAGTCGGACCATCGCTTGTAATATCCACGGCTACAGTAGCGTCACTCGGCGATGGATCGATAGAGCCATTTTCTGGTGTCGCTGTGATCGAGTGGTCTAAATTAGTCGTATTGAGAATCTTGTTTCCGATTGTACCCGTAGCATTGATGGTAACTGTATCCCCCTCAGGAATTGATACATGAATTGCATTAATGTTGGCACTTGTACCAGAACTCGACGAACCGTGTGTTGAAGTTAGCTGCCAAGCCCAGTTTTGGATACCAGTTGTGGTGGTAGATACCGTGTTTGCAATAGTGACATCGTTGGCGTCATTCGGACCATGATTAGTGACTGTATAACGATAATGAATCGTATCACCTCGTTCATAAGTACCAGATGGTGAGGTGGTGAGATCAGTCTCAAGATCCACAGGTAAGTTAACTGTAAGATTACCAATTGCATGAATATTGGTAGAGCCACCGGTACCAGCAGTAAAGCCGAGTTTATAGTTAGCTGGAGGAGCTTCATTGTAGACATAATCGTTGATCACAGTAGACCAAGTCTCGCCTTCGTCCCAACTCATCTCGACTCGAACAATGGCATCACTACCACTTGGAGTTACAGTAATGCGAGCAATACGCCAGCCCCCATCTATACTCTGACTAAAGCTAGACGCCACACTCGTATGAGTTAAATAATTATAGCCAGTTACACCGTTACCACTACCTCGCAAGACCACAGCGTCAGGCACTGGCGTTGCCGAGCCTTGATCCATACCACCTGAATTGGTCACAAAATTACCAAATTCATCAAAACCAATACCGAGATAGGCGTGAGGAATACCGTCATGCGGTTCACTACTCTGCGCATAGCCTAGAGCAGCGCCAACAGCTCCAGCGGCAATGTTATTTTCATCTACCTGATCACCATCAACCAAAAAGAATGTCAGACCATCAGCACCAGTTCCTCCACCTGCATAATAACGAAACTCCGCTACAATACCGAGATTTGAAGGGAATGATTCATTGTAGAACCCTAAACCGCTCTGACTAGTGCCAGCGCTAGTAAGGCGTAAGGTAGCATCACCTGAGACAGTTGTGTTCCAAGCCGCACTAGAACGCAGTTCCCAATCAGCTGGTTGTGTGCCAGAAAAAGTTTGTGTAATAGGAAACGTAGTCGCTGCATTTACAGAAAAAGCATAGATCATTAATAAAGAATAGATAGCCGAAAAGGCAATAAATTTTGATTTCATAATCAAATATTATCACGCAGTTATTTATGACCATAGTCAAAACAGTGAGTTGTAACAATTACAAAATCAAAAGACTCTGGTCTTTTTATTGACCGTAATAGGCCTCGCCTTCTTCAAGTGGTACAGGGGCGTAGAGTTCTTCCACTGTTACAAAACTAAAACCACGCTTTTTGTAGTCGGCGATAACAGCGGGTATGGCATCAACGGTTTCTTTGTAAATATCATGGGATAAAATGATAGATCCCGCACTAGCCCCCGTCATACGACTAATATTTGAAGCCGTGTCTCGAGTCGACCAATCTTCTGGATCGACATTCCATAAAATCAAAGGCAAACCAGCGACCGCTTGCACCGTACTATCAAACGAGCCATAAGGTGGTCGAAGTGACTTGGTGTTTTCACCAGTGATAGCGGAAACTGCCGCGTCGGTTCGTGAAAGCTGACTTTCAATCTCCACTGGGGTGAGATATTTTAGATCTGGATGATCCCAAGTATGATTGCCGACCACATGGCCACCAGCGGCCATTTTATCCAAAACAGCAGTCTGATACTGCACATTGCGGCCAATGATAAAGAAGGTGGCTTTAACTCCCTCTTTTTCTAAGGTCTCGAGCAAGTCAGCTGTATACGAAGATGGGCCATCATCAAATGTTAGAGCTACACAAGGCACAACGCGACAATCGACAGCAGTACTACTATCGGTTCTGGCGGCGCGTGGAATAGTCTTGGTCTCATCAGCACTCTCAACCGCTTTGTTGATACTAGGATCGATATAACCTTTCAAGGCTTCGTATGGAACAGAGATCTTTTCTTCTCCGCCAGCCTTTTTAGCAGACTCTAGATAAACAACAATAGCGTCTTTGGTTAGTTCAATATTTTCTAAAGGTAATTTTGACAAATCGGTTGATGTACCAAGCAAGGTGGTCAGTTGGTCTTTGGCAATTTTAAGTATCTTCTCTTGATATTGTGGTTCGGTAAAAATTTCTTCGAGTGACAAAACGACACCCGTCTGACGATTGTAGACAAAAGGTCGGTGCTCGACACTTTCGACTCCATCACGAGACCGACTTCTTTCAATAGTAAAAGCGATGTAATTATCATTAGCAAACGGCACTTCAAAATGCTGACGGTAGTGCAAAGTACTAGTAGAAGCCGCCTCCACTTCAGGCAAGACTTTCATAAACTCATTTTTGAATTCTTCAGCGTCAGCTGCGATCAGCTGGTTGATGTCTTCATTTTCGGTCACAGGATAAACATTGTGATAAAGCGCACGACCAGCGGCAGCTACATGCTCGTCGGTATAAAGATTGACGTTATCAAAACGCACGGGAACAGTGAGCGGCTCTAGTGTAGTTTTTGTTTCGACGGTCGTCGTGGCGGTGTTTTCGACCACTGGCTTAGGTGAGGAATTTTGTTGCTGATAAAAGTAATAAGCGCCACCGCCAATAATTAATAAGAGTAGTACTACCAGTAAAATATTCTTCATATGGTTGATAGTTTAGCATTTTTAAAAAGAGGCCGCCCTTTGGGCGGCCTCTTTTTAATTTTTACGCTCAATTACTGCTTGTAAATAAACATAATCTGACCACTACCATCAGCCAAATCCAGCAACAGACGACCTTCCGGACTGTCTGCCACCACCAAAGGCTTGGTGATCAAAGACACAAACTCAGACTCCTTAGAACCTTCGCAAGCCATCATAGTCATAGCCAGATTAGGACCAATCTGGAGATTTTTGCCGTCTACAGTGTAGCTACCGCCACCATTGTTACAATCGGTAGTCACACCAACACTACCATCTGTCTTAAAGGTCAAAGAAAACTTAGACGGATTGGTTGGAGCAAAATTGTCAGAAGTATTTTTCATAACAGTTTTCTCAAATACCCAAATCTCACTGGTCAACTTCGCCACGACATCGTCACCAGCGGCGGCGGCCTGCTTCTTAAACATCACTGAACCAGAGTCCATTGGCAAAAGCAGAGTTAGGTCGCCAGTCTCAGTAAAGAAGACAGTTGAACTACCCGAAATCATATTGAGGAAAACTTGTTCTTGGCTATCTTCACCACAAGCCATACGAGTGGTAGCTAAAGGACCAGTCACGAGCTTTGAACCGTCCAATACATAACCTCCATTGAAACTATTACAATCGGTGGCACCAGAAACAGTATCTGTTTCATCATAAACGATAGTAAAAGCTTCTGTCTTAGTTGGCGTAGTCTTCTTACCATCACTCATTACTGTTTGGTACCACACCCAAGTATTAGCTGTTAATTGTGTCTTAACTGGATTTTCTTCTACTGCATTTTCATTTACTTCTTCACCGGTAAATACCGCTTGATCATTTTGATAAAGAGTGACTTCAGTCCCTTTATTCCAAAGTACCGCTGATCCATCGGCATTTTGGTACTTTGATCCCGAAGCAGCTGGCACATTGGTCATGATTTCATTATCAAGACCAGAACCACTTACTTTCGCGTACTCAGCTACATATGCTACTTCAAGTACATCGCCATCGGTCGCTTCGTAAGTGACAGATGTTGCATCATTAAAGACTGTCATATCGACTGCTGGTACAGCTGGCTTTTGTGCCATCAAATACCAAAAGGCAGCAGCCACAGCTGCTACTACCAATATTATTGTTATTATTATTTTCATATACCGATAATTGTACCAAATGCCGACTGGAGTACAACAAAGCAGCAAAAACCGCACTGATGTGCGGTTTTTGCTGCTTTTGTTTAACTTAAGCCTTAGTTGACGCCTTCTTCAAAGCGGCGGCCAAGCGGGACTTCTTGCGAGAAGCGGTATTATCCTTGATAACACCACGCTTTGCTGCTTTATCAATTGCTTTGTATGCCTTCGGCATCATAGCGGTAGCTCCCGCTACATCGCCACTTGCTATTGTCTTGCGTACTGATTTTACAACTTCACGCATCGCGGTGGTACGACGGACGTTGTACACGCGCTTGCGCTCTGAAGTACGTACTGCTTTTTTTGCTCCTTTGGTAATTGCCATATACTTTATTTAGTGGCGATACTATACGGTAGTATGAGAAAAAAAGCAATGGGTGACGGTCTTGATCGCCTAAGGTACAATATCGGGTATGATTCGCCTTATTTCTGGGACAGTGGCCTACGTCGGCGCCCAATCTTTGATTGTTGAAACAGCGGGAGGTGTCGGCTATTTGGTGGCTGTCACCAACAAAGTTACCGCCCTGCCAAACGACACTATCACCCTCTTTACCCACCTCGCTGTCCGCGATACGGCACTGGATCTTTACGGTTTTACAGCCGAAAGCGATCTTTTGATGTTTGAAAGATTGCTCACAATTCCTAAAGTGGGACCAAAATCCGCCCTCCAGATCATGGACCATGCCGATACTACCCTCCTTATTAGCAGTATTCAAAATCAAGACGAGGATCAACTCACCAAACTCTCTGGCCTAACCAAAAAAACAGCTGAGAAAATTATCCAATCTCTCAAAAACAAAATTGATGATTTGGCTCCACTGGTAGAAACTAAAGAGGTAGTAAACGATGCTTATAAAGACGCCTTTGATACCCTTATTACCCTTGGCTACAATCCAGTGGCTATTCGTGGGGTGCTCGATAGTCTACCCAAAGACAGTACCACGAGCACCTTTGTCAAAGACGCTCTTCGCCAATTAAGCTAACGCAGCCTAAATTTTGGTAAAGTCGCCTTTTCTCCCTTATACTTATATTGATATGGATACCTTCTTATACAAAATAAAACGCCTCTTACCCCGCCGCCTACTAGAAACCATAAGACCTTGGTACCACCGCAGTTTGGCTTATCTTGGCGATGTTCGCTACCGCCACCCGAGTGCTCATATCAAAGTGATTGCTATTACTGGTACCAAAGGCAAGTCGACTGTGACTGAACTTGTCGCCGCTATTTTGCGCGGTAGCGGTGCCAAGGTCGCGTCTTTGTCTACTATTCAGTTTGTCATTGCTGATGATGTACGACCTAATTTATATAAAATGACTACCCCCGGTCGTTTCTTCGTCCAAAAGTTTTTGCGCGAAGCAGTTGATGCGGGGTGCGAATACGCCGTACTTGAAATGACCTCAGAAGGCGCCAAACAATACCGCCACACTCATATTGATTTTGATGCGTTTATTTTTACCAATCTTTCGCCAGAGCATATCGAATCCCACGGCTCTTTTGAAAACTACAAACAGGCCAAATTAAAAATCGCTAAGGCCGTCGCTGATTCACCAAAACGTCCTCGTTATCTAGTCTCCAATATAGACAACGAACACGGGCAAGATTTCTTAGACTTTAAAGTCGAGCACAAACTCCCCTATTCTCTCAATCAGCTTTCTCTTTATTCTCTCCACAAAGACAGTGTGACTTTGGTAGTTGAAGATGCTACCATCCGCGTGCCTTTGGTCGGACTATTTAATGTCTACAACGCTCTAGCGGCCATCACCCTCACTCGAGCTCTTGGTATTAGTCTAAAATCTATCGAAAGTTCACTGCGCAATCTGCCACCAGTTCATGGCCGAGTCGAACATTTCTATAGTGACAAAAATGCCAGCAAACAAATCACAGCCGTAGTCGACTACGCTCATACCCCAGACTCGCTAGAACAATTTTACAAAGCCTTCCCTGATGTACCTAAGGTCTGTATCTTGGGCAATACCGGCGGCGGCCGCGATACTTGGAAGCGACCAGAGATGGGTGGACTGGCTGAGCGGTATTGCGATCATGTGATACTCACCAACGAAGACCCTTACGACGAAGATCCGCGAGCGATTGTCGAAGCAATGGCTAAAGGTATTACCGACAAAAGTAAACTCGATATCATTATGGACAGACGTAGTGCTATTGCTTCCGCGCTAAATAAAGTACCTGACGGCGGCTATGTACTTATCTCTGGCAAAGGCACCGATCCTTACATCATGGGCCCCAATAACACTCGCGAGCCTTGGAGTGATGCCAAGGTTGTACAAGAAGAATTAGCAAAAATGGACTAAGAAGAATTGAAAAGGCGCGACCTACGGTCGCGCCTTTTCTTTTATTCAAAATAACTCGCCGGATTTTTAAACAACACAATCCCCGCCGTAACCGACACATTTAAAGATTCCTTCTCCCCTGCCATCGGTATCTCAAGTAGGCTATCAGCCAAGGCCAATAACTCCTTCTGCACGCCTTCAATTTCATTTCCCAAAATGTAGATGACATTTTTTGGTGAGACAAAATCAAACAAAGAGACACTGCCTTCCCCTTGTTCAACAGCCACGATCGAAATGCCCTCCTGCTTTTTTGCTTTAATAAAATCCACCACATTTTCAACATATTCCCACGGCACTGATTCGCTCGCTCCCAGAGAGGTCTTGGCAATCTCTGGCACCACCCGACCAAATCTATCGATGGGCTGGGGTGTATAGCCAGCCAAATAGACCTTGGCTACCGCCGCCGCATCGGCAGTCCGAAAGATCGCCCCGACATTGTAGTGGCTGCGGATATTATCTAGTAGAATCGCTCGCATGGCAGACAGCATATCACCAATAGTTTGATTTACCTATCTAATGTGGTATAGTGCTTGCACTTTTTGCTAAGCAAAAAGTGCAAGCACGGCTTACTCGCTTATACATCATGCGCCTATAGCTCACCTCGGTACGCGTAAACAGTGCCCCACACTGTTTACCCTTATTAAGGAGGGTACGCATAAATATCTGCGCCTATAGCTCAGCCGGTAGAGCAGCTCCCTTTTAAGGAGAAGGTCCCAGGTTCGATCCCTGGTGGGCGCACTCGAGCAAAATAAAATACAACACCCTGCTAAGGGTGTTGTATTTTATTTTAGTAAGTGACCTGCGTCACTTACGTGCTCGAGTGCGAGCCGCAGGCATGTTTTGGCTATTCCTAATGCCAAAACAGCCGAAGCGGGGTCGCGAACACTTAGTAGATTATGAGCTTAAGCGAAATAATATACTTAGTGATTCGTGACCACATGTGCGTCAGACACCTGTACCGTTCCTGTAAGGAAAGATCCCTCAGGTTGGTGGGGTCGAGGGTACTTAGTACAAATATGAACGTAGTAAAATATTTTACTTAGTAACCCGTGACCACAATAGTGAGACCTACCGAGCGGAGTTAACACCCCACAAAACTCGGTAAGACCAACAGAACAAGACTACTCTAAAGAGTGGTCTTGTTCTGTGTTTGGAAAATGGATAAAGTAATTTACATCTCACTATATCGCGCTGGATTATTCCTCGCCACTTCGACTGGATACTTGGCTTCATTTTTATCCATTTTCTTTTGCAATATATCGCCAAGATCAATTTGGTAGTGATTGGCAATTTTAATTAACCAATAGAACAAATCTGCCAATTCATCTGGAAGCTGATTGGCACGATCAGGCATAATGTCGTTGTCGACACTCCACTGAAATAGTTCGAGTACTTCATTGGCTTCCAGGCTGAGAGATAGCGCCATGTTTTTAGGTGTATGAAATTGTTGCCAATTACGATCATCTCTGTAACGAATAATACGTTCTTCAAGTTCTTTGTATATTTGTGAGTCTTTCATATAGCTTCATTATATGACTATTTACAAAAACAGAAAGAGCGCAAATAAGGAGTTGCGCCCTCCCTATTTGCGCCCAAATTTTCGTCCAAAACCAACAACCACCAACGGGACTGATTGATGATCTAACCCCATCAGTGCAGAAGCTTGCTTGATCGTATCGGTAGCAGGAACACAACCAGCAGACACTGCAGTGACCTCCGCCTCTACAAAATCATAGCGCTGGTACAATGCCTGCAACAAGTCAGGCGTTATCAAGCATGACGGCACAAGACAAGGTTTCCCATTGATAGTAAATCTCGTGTGATCCGGTGGAATCTGATAGATTTTTTCACGCACCACACGATTCACTCCATCTGCGGGAAATGAGGTGATAAGGACACCATCGGGCTTCAGTACCTTTACCGCCCCCGCAAAAAACTTCTCTGTATTCATATGATCGCACAAAGCGGCTATGATTACATCAAAGGATTCTTGCGGAAAGAGCTTAGACATCCCTTCCCCCGAACCGAGCACGAAGTCACCAGCACCAGGTTTACCCACTCGTCGCTTCACCTGTTTCGACACATACTCTCGACAGAGTTCAAGAACGACCGGAGAACTGTCCAGGTAGGCGATGTTACGAGGATCTACTTCATCCAAGTAGGGGCCTTGAAGGGCGGCTTCATTGATCCACTCTTCAATATTACCTTCTGGGCCGGGACCGACAATCAGGTACTTCATTTCTGAATACCAGTTTGTCTCCCCCTTACCTCTCGCTTGTGCAAGGAATGCACGAATCGGTGTAGATTGAACTGTTCGGAATAACGTAGTTGTCCTACCATGGAGGTATTGACCAGCCATGGCATCGTATACCTCAGATGTTGCCATTGCGTCCCCCTTATTACATCTAAGAAAATAGATTACTCTTTTATCGACTTAAATCAAGTTTTGTATGGTTTACCAGATTTTCATATTTAACTACCCCTACCGAGCGGGGTCAATAAACCATTAATCACATTAAGTTTAAGAAAAAACAATGAACGTGTAACAACATTGACATACATTAATATAGATGTTATATTACAAAACAGATGCACACCCCACATAGGAGAGCTCCATGCAATGGAGAAACCTGCCTTACGGCTTCATCTTGGCCATCGCGGTCGCAGCCCTAATCTTCTACCGCGACCATGGAAATGATGAAGCGCTGCCCGCAAAGCAGATTGCCATGCAGATGGCACAACCCATGTTCGGCGGCCGAGCAATCGTGGCCGCTTTCACCGGCGAGCCCGATATCAATCTCGAGGCCTACACCCTCGATACGGGAATCCTCTACTTCTCGATGGCTGACACTATCGAGAAAGAGAAGGTCTACGCTATGTCGACCGAACGGTCGGCTGTCCGGTTCGGCCTGAACAGCAAAGGTGAGACGGCGACCTCCTCGGTTGACGACCCACTTTTGATGGACGGTTACGAGTATCGAGAGATCGGACGTGCCTTGGTTGCGATCCCAGTGGCTGCGCTGGCTGTCGACGAAGCTCGAACCCTCGAGTTCTATGTCCATGGAATGCTCTTCGATCCGACAATCGGCGAGCTGAACCGTGTCGCACAGCGTGAAGGATGGTATCTCGGTTCGCTCTCGATTATGTACCTTGACCAGTATCCGTTTATCAACCACGCAGCCTTCGTGGTGCATGATGATCCGGCGCTCAACCGTCTCGCCACGCGCCTGACAGCGGGAGCTGCGACGGAGGAAGAAAAGGCTCAACGCCTTCTCGACTTCGTCACAGCGATCCAGTACGATCGTGAGACTGGCTATCTGGCACGGGAGACCATCCGAAATCCTCACCAGACGATCATCTCGAACCTGGGTGACTGCGGCAACAAAGTCATCCTGTTCGCCAGTCTGCTGGAACAGGTCGGCATCGACTATCAGCTGATCTATACCGGCACAGGAACGAAGGTGAATCATATCCTTGTGGCTGTCGAGGGCAACTTCAACAACCACAATGGCATGGCTTACACCTATCCTGGCGGAGGCAACTACTTCCTAGCTGAAACCACGGCTACCGGTTTCAGAATCGGGTCGACCCAACTCGAAGAGCCGTTTATGCGGAGCGGACAACCTTTCCTTATCCAGGAGTCTGGTAAGGACGGGAAAATCCTCGACGCCGCGACAGGCAAAGTAGTCGACTACTTCTAGCCGCCCCCTACTCTAGCAGAGTCCCCCTGCGAAGAGTGGGGGGATTTTGTTTTATGAATATATATAATGAATTTCGTCGATGAAGAGCCTCATCAAGCAAAATCTAGGCAGTATTAATAGGAGTGTAAAAAACGCTTATTGATACTAATTTTAAAATACCCTTTAGGGCGATTTAATTTATATGGGACTGGTCTACTAATAGTTGTACTCCCGTTCGCTATTGGATGTTTGTTTTAATACGGAACTTACACGTCTTTTTGGTGCAGTACTTGCTGATTCTGTCCCACGGTATACGATTAGTAGTAAATGAAAGCAGAATCACTGGTACGAAAAATTGTGAATCGGTACATTGGAGTAGACCAAGGCTATTTAGGACAACCAGATGGTATACGCTTCACATTCCGTAATCACGAAGACTTTTATCCTGAATTCTGTGATTTGTTTAAGAACCCAAATGACTACGAGGGTACCACTCGTGAAAAATTTACTGCCATCTTTCTCAACTCTACTCCTGCAGAGCAGGCAAAAATAATTAGAGGGGTAATTAAACGCTTTCCGGTTGAAAAGGTATTTGAATATAGGACTGAGGAATTGAAAAATGAATTACTTGACGAGGCGCAAAAGCTGGAGAGAATAAATCTAGTTAAAAGCCCCGAACTGACTAACAACAGTGATGTCGTATATGAAGCATTGAAGGATGCCGAGACATTAATTAAAGAACGTAAAGCTGTTAGTGCAGTTGATAGAGTACATACCGCTTTCCATGGTTATCTAAGAGGGTTATGTAAATCAGCCAACATTTCTTATACAGACAAGGACGATTTAGTGCTTTTGATGAAGAAGATTTTAAATGAACATCCAAAACTAACCATCTCCACAAAGGAGCAAGAGATTAAAAACATTATTCGCAGCCTAACTGCCATATCTGACTCTCTAAGTCCAATAAGAAACAGCGGTAGTTTGGCTCACCCTAACGAAAATTTACTACAAGAAGTTGAGGCAATCTTGGTAATAAACTGCGTTAGGACACTATTGATATATTTGGATTCAAAACTTAATTGAGGGACAAGAGCATTAAAGTCAGTCCCACAAAACGCATTGCCTGTACTTGTAGCGAATATTTTTTCTAGGTGATTTATACATTCGGTGTAAACAGTAGGAAACAGTTGGCAAAATTAGACCATACATAAAACTGTAGGACAGACTTTATAAATAAATTCCCACTATGTGCCAAAGTAAATGAAAAGGCCCGCCACAAGATGATTAGGCGGGCCAATCCGTTCTTGTTGGCGGACCTTAGTCCACGTTCTCCTCGATGAACTGCTTCACCTGCTCCGCGATCTTCGGCGGATCAGACTCGTGGATGCGAGTCAGTCGCTCTTCCTTCGCAAGCAGATGCTGGCACGACGCCGGCACCCCCATACGGAAGCCGAGCGCGCGATGAATCGCATCCTCGAACTTGGCCGGCTGGGCCGTCTCGGCAATCAAAGCCGGTCCGAATCCTGGACCGCTCTGCCGGTCATAGAAGACCTTCGCCGCGACAGCAGTATGCGGATCGAGAATGATGCCTGTCTGATTGAAGACCAGATTGATGGTCTCTATCGTCTGTGCATCAGTCGCTCGCTCACTTTCGATGATGATGTTTTCGGATGCTGTCGTTCTGGTCGGCCAGATTTCTCCATCCGTAGCGAGTATTTTCCATGCCGAAGCCAGTCGCACAGGATCACGCCCCATCTCATCGAACATGAACCGCTCGAAGTTCGAAGCCTCCGCAATGTCCATGGACGGACTGTGCGTCACCTTCACCTGACCGCCCTTCCGCACCCGATAGACGCCGGTTTGGAAGAACTCATCGAGAACGTCGTTCTCGTTGGTGGCCACAAGGATGCGCACACGCAACCCCATCTTCCCCGCCACGTAGGCAGCCAGCGCGTTGCCGAAATTGCCAGACGGTACGGCGATGGTGAGTCGCTCGCTTCGATCTGTCATCACCCGCGAGTAGCCGTAGACGTAGTAGACCACCTGAGCCAGGATGCGTGCCCAGTTGATCGAGTTTACCGCACCAATCGAGTAGCGGGACTTGAAGTCCGCGTCCTTGTTGATGAGCTTCACAGCCGTCTGACAGTCATCGAACGTGCCGTTCGGCACCAGATTGAAGACGCGCGGATCATGGATCCGGTACATCTGCATCTGCTGGAATGGCGACATCCGCCCATGAGGCGAGAGCATGAAGATCCGCAAACGTTCCCGTCCGCGAATGGCCTCTTCGGCCGCCGATCCTGTATCACCAGAGGTCGCCCCCACGATGTTGAGGAGCTGACCACGTTCCTTGAGGACATGATCCATCATGTTTGCAAGGAACTGCAGGGCAACATCCTTGAAAGCCAGGGTTGGTCCGTTACTGAGCTTCAAGAGCCCGAGCCCCTGAGACAGCGGTTGAATCGGTGTGATATCCTCACTACCGAACAGACGCGGGCTGTACGACCGTTGCAGGATGCTCCAGAGATCAGACGGCGAAATTTCACTGCCACTGATGAATTGCCTCATCACCCACTGGGCGATTTCGAGATAACTCATCTCCTTGAACCGCTTGACCTGCTCCCACGAGATCTGCGGGTAGGATTCCGGTACATAGAGACCGCCATCGGGGGCGAGTCCGGCAAGCAGGACGTCTGCGAACGAGTGCTTCGTTCCAAACGGGTCGCGAGTCGAGATGTATTTCATTGAGTTACTCCGTCTGTAGTTGCGTGAAAGTTCAGTTATATTCTAGTCCACGAGCATACTACGCTTTTACTCATATAAATCAAGCTATCCTAATTCAAGATATCTGTACGGTTTATCCGATTTCTATATTTATAAACCCCTAATGATCAGATGCTCCGTCAAAGATACCTAGAGTTTAGTCGTGAACATTTAATGGAATTTGAGTCAAAGACAAACAGTTATACTATGCATTCGGTAGGTCTAGCGAGGTTGGTTGTTGGTAAATATAGACAGCAAAAAAGCCACACCGAGGTGTAGCTTGGGGTTAGGGTGGCGGCGAATTCCGCCACCCTCGGGAAGAACGTTATAGCCGATGTGCGCCATGCGACATCACACGCTCGGCACGTTCCAAATCATGATCGAGATCCTTACCTGCAGGGCTGTCATCAACAGCAATCCAGCCCTTCCGATCCCCGCCCTTGTAGTTCAGGTACGCTTCGAAGCGTTTGGGCGCAATGCCACTGAACTTCATGTTCGGGGTGCGGATCAGCTGAGCATGGCCACTGACGACAAGGGAGCGTCCGCTCCCGTCTTCGTGGTAAAGCCCAGTGATCTGAAGCCGATAGACACGACCCTGATTGTCGGTCACCTCGATCCTGGTGCCCATGTAGGGGGTGCGGAGGGCGAGGAAGACATCGTCGATCGACGCAATCTTGGTCAGATCGACAACGGGAGCTTGAACTTTTGCATTAGCCATGAGACTAACCTTTCGATTGGAGAACACCTACCAGTCATGAGGCTGATAGTACGGACAGAGGATCTGCACGCTTGAATATGATAGCACAAATCATTGACATTGTCAATGATTTGTGCTTAAATAGAAACACGTTCGCTCCTATCGGCTGGGTGTGGGGACTGGCACGATACCGGTGCTGGTTATAAACGGACTTTAAGATATGGCTGTCTTCCCAGTTATCGTGCCGCAAGGTCGATAAGCTTCCGTGTCGTTTGCAACCGCAACACACAGGAGTAAACAAAGATGAGCTATTACGAAGCTGAACTAGTAGGAACGTTCTTCAACCGCAAGCTAGACGCTGATAACCACAAACTTGTCTTTTTCCTCAGTGACTACTGGGGTAGAGGCAAAGGACTTGGTCACAGGCTCGGGTTTTACATCGCATCCTCAGACATTCAGGAGCGTTTGATTCAGGAGTTTGGATACCTCAGATGTCCCTGCTGTCAGTGGGCAACCACCAACCTAGATAACCATCCTTGGTGTCAAGCTGAAATAGAGTTTAAGATAAACAACGATTGAGCTTTACCGCTCGCAAGGAACACGAGCGATTCCTTACGAGCGGTTTCTTTTTAAAATATTTTCTAGTAAGAGCTCGCAGTGGTTACCAAAGGATTATTTGGTCTCTATCCTTCAAAATTTAGATACCCGACCAGCACGGTTAATACCCTACAAAGCTCAGTGAGTCTAAAACCAAAAAACACCCACTTGGGTGTTTTTTGGTCTCTAGGCCTAATTAGTCTTAGTTCAATTTATAGCTTCTTGTTTCTTGTTTATCTTTCTTGAAAACTTGAACCTCTACCGTATTATCGTCAACCCACTCAACCACAATATCTGCACACCCTCCCATACCTCCAGTACAAAATGATCCTTCGCCTTTAGTTGGATCAACAGTATCCAATACAGTAACAGAATCAGTAATTAAATTAGTGTAGTACAGATTATTTGGAGTATCAAAATTATAATTTTCATCACTACTGAGAATTTTTGTTCTATCAGGTGATAATCTTGATGCCATGCTGGTTACATTAAAATATTGATTGTTCATTAAAGTCAATGACCTGCTATCTAAGTTATAACGATACAATCCTCCAAAACTACATGCTTTGGCAACGAAACAGTGGTTCGTTAAAATTAGAGAGTTAGATGTGGTGGCAAGTAGTGTTAAATACGGAACTTGTGTTAAAAACATTCTGTCTTCCGGTACAGCAACATTCTCATACACTTCGTAACTCGTAGTGCTAAATCCTCCCGATAACAATACCGCTATGTCCCATTCCACTACTCGTATCGTGGTAGATGAAAGCTTGTATGTTTGTCCTGTTAAGCGCTCATGGTCACATCGATGTTGTTGACCAACTGTCAATTCATTTTTATAAACAGCATAATATTGGTCTGCATCAGATGAGAGTTCACTGCATTCTGGTGAAATAAAAGGATGAAACTTTGGATTGTCTTCAATTACCTTTTCTTCTAATGACAAACTTTCTTCTTGCTGTATACCATTACCACTAAGTTCAATTGTAGGAGTGGTTTCTGGATAATTATGCAGTGCGATATTGTACCCGATTAAACCACCTAAAAATGGCAAAATTACAAATAACGTCATCGCTAAATATTTTGATAGCGGAGTAACAGTATTTAATTTGCTAAACTTACTTTGAAAATTTTGTTCATTTTCTTGATAATTTGATGGCTGCATATTGATTAGATTGTATCAGAAATCTAGTTACAATTCTCAAATAAATACCTACCGAAAGGGGTCTATTTATTCCTTTTTACTTTCCAAGAAACGCTTATGGGCTTGCTTGGGGTTTATCCGATACCTAACGGGCGCACAACAGTAAACAAAAACACACCGTGACAATGGTGTGTTTTTGTTTAGAAAGCAAACTGCTTTGCTTGCGTACTGTTGTGCGAGCCGGGGACATGTTTTGGCTATTCTTAATGCCAAAACGGCCGAGGCGGAGAATAAATCAATTAAAAATCCATGGTCAGAAATATTTTTTCTTCCCGTACAACTATGCTAGATTTATTTAGGAGGTGACAAAATGACCAAGAAGCTAAGACCGACTTTGGAAGAACTGGCCAAGACTGATCCTGAATTGCAAAAGTATCTCGATGCTCGGCGGGATCTGGGACCTAAAACGTCCAAATCGGACGGGTTGCCGATAACGCGAGACATCAGCGCAGAGGCGCAGCAAGCCATCACGAATTGCCTGTTTCGCTGAGGGTGACCGAAGGGGGCGAGATTTATCTCGCCCCCTTATCTAATTTTCATATTTAAACGTAAATACTTTGCATCAGCTAGACACTCAAAGTCCACTCCTCCAAACCCAAATCAATATCTTTTATGCCGCCATGTCCCTCGTGATAAATCTTTAACAAAGATGCCGACAGCTTCTCCAAGTCTCCAGTTTTAAAATTTTTCAAAGCTCGTTTGGCTTTGTTGTAGGGGAAATCTTTCATCTCTGCCTCAGCAGCATTTTGGGTCAAAGCGGCTAGCCTGAGAGTCTTAAGCTGCCACCACAGCGTACCAATGATTTCTTCCGCTGAGAGACCTTTTTGTTTTGCCTCTGTATATAAGAGCCATAAGGTCTTTTTGTCTCGACTCAATAAGGCGTCTGCTAAAGAAAAAGCATTAAATGACTCCCCTGCTCCCGAGGCAGCAAATTCCTCACACACAGCGGCGACATTTTGCCATTTCTTCTTTTGAGCGGCCAACAAACCCTTTTCCATCACAACTACGGTATTGCTACTATCTGCCAATTCCGCTAGTGAAGCGACTAATAAATCGTAGACATCTGCATCTTCTGATGGAGTATCAATAAGATAAATGGTAGTCTCACCAAATAGTGAGGCTGCCCCGAGCATATCAGCCAAGCGTCCCGCATTTAGATTTTCCAATTCCACTCTTTCAACTCGATTGCCATTTTGACTAAGGGTAGCTACCGCAGCCAAAGCTGTCTGACGTACCTTGATGGTGTCTGTTCCAAAATAAAGATGCAGCATGATGTTGTCTATTGTAGCAAATTGGAAGCACAGATAGGCGGTTGACAGACAGCCAGGGAAAGACTACAGTGTCGGCTAGAAAAGTTCACGGAGTGATAAAATGCGTCTTATCGCAATCAAACCCACCAAAGCCACGAGAAATCACCTCAAAGCTCTTGGTGTCGACTATGAAGTCGTCGAAAGTGCCGCCCAAATGTCTGCAAGATTCAAAGGACATAATGGCTTTTTTGACGGGATCATAGCCCCCAATAATCCAGATCAGAAAATGGTGCAGGACATCATTAATGACTGGTACGTCAGAGCTCGGGGATTGCCGATTTTCATCTTTGGCAATCTCATAGAAGCCAAGGAGAAATTTGGGCAACGTCCAGCTGACAAGATCACATTTGCCTACAAAGTTTCTTTGCTTTGCGCGCTCAAGAGCTGGGTCAAAGAAATCCAAGCAGCTGAGCTCGTCTGAACGGGGCGCCGACTTGTCGGCGCCCTTTTCTATATTTGATACTTTTCCAACTCTCCCCAATTTTGTCCGACAGCCACTTCGACTTTTATCGGCACACCAAAATTTTGTTGGTCATTCAAAATTGCTTCCATAATCCCCACCAAGTCAGGAATCATTTTCTCAAGCAAATCATCTCTGATTTCAAACACCAATTCATCATGGACTTGCAATAACATTTTGACATCAACCAATAAATCTTTAGCAGCCAAATAGTCATAGACTTGGTTCATAGCGATGCGCATCATATCAGCCGCCGTACCTTGGACAGGCGCATTGATAGCCATCCGCTCCGCCATGGCTTTGATAAAAGGGGCCCCAGAAGTAATACCGGCAAAGTGGCGACGACGCCCAAACATAGTCTCGGTATAGCCGTGCTTGCGAGCAAAGTCTTTTGTCTCTTCAAGATAAGTCGCCAATCTGGTAAAGGTATTGAAATAGGCATTGAGAAATTCTTGAGCCTCTTCTCTACTAGTCCCCTCTCCCAAATTGGTACGGAGCGCATTGACGCCCATACCATACAAAATACCGAAATTGATAACCTTAGCTTTGCGACGCATTTCTTTGGTCACTGTCTCTGGCGTCACGCCAAAAACTCGCACCGCAACTCCCGTATGAACATCCTCGCCCCGTTTGAAAATTTCTATTAGTTTTTCATCCTGCGACAAAATCGCCGCTACCCGTAGTTCAATCTGAGAGTAATCAATAGAAACTAGTTTGTGATCTTTGGCCGCTATAAAGGCTTGTCTGATAGCGCGACTTTCTTCGGTCCGAACTGGGATGTTTTGTAGGCCTGGGTTTTGAGAAGCCATGCGCCCTGTCGCAGCACCGGTCTGGATAAAGGTAGTGTGGACACGACCATCAGCCTCGACATAGGTCGGCAAATTGTCGATATAGGTAGACACGAGTTTTTGCAACTCACGATAACGCATGATGGCTGGAATAATCGGGTGTTCATCACGTAGTTTTTCAAGTTCAGACTCTTTGGTCGAACGTTGTCCGCCGGCAGTCTTTTTTTGTTGTTTGGGTTTGAGACCTAGGGTATCAAACAAAACTGCTCCGAGCTGCTTGGGCGAATTGAGATTAAACTCCATGCCCGCTGCTGCATAGATATCAATCTCGAGTTTTCTCAATTCTTCATGCATTTTTTCGGACAGATTTTTAAGATACGGCACATCGAGCAAAATGCCGTTATCGTGCATATATTTGAGCACCTTCATCAAAGGCTCTTCTATCTCAACAAAAACCGACCATGTCCCTTCTGCTTTTAGACGATCCTCAAGGAGTTTGGTGATTTCAGCAAAATCAGTTGATTTAAAATAGGCTCGACCATAATCAATAATGTCCTCATAAGAAGCATTGGTGCGCTCACTCTCAAGCAACCATAAATAAATCTGCGCGGGGGTTAATTCTTCTTGATCAACCTCTTGGCCCGCTTTGGCGACTTCCGCTACTTCATCGGCACTTTCACCAAACAAGGTCTTGATGCGTGCACCTAGAGTCCTAAAACCAAATTCACCAAACAAAGCATGGATACGCTCAGTATCGGCATGGCTACGCCACGCCGTCTTAGACAAATCAAAAACAATCGGTGCATCGGTACGAATAGTCGCCAACATCTTGGAAAAATAGGCATCCTCTTCACCAGCTTTTAAGAGCTCGATCATGCGCGCTTTTACGCCGGCTTCTGCTAGCTTTTCTGGTTGCTTTTTTAGGGTTTTGTAGATGGCTTCCAAGCTACCAAATTGGGTAATCAAATCGGTGGCAGTTTTTTCACCAATCCCCTTGATCCCTGGGATATTATCTGAGGTATCGCCACGTAAGCCTTTGTAGTCTGGCACCAACTTCGGCCCAAAACCAAATCGCTCTTTCACGGTTGTTTCGTCGTACAAAATGGTGTCTTTGATACCTTTCTTGAGTGTGTAGACTTGTACTCTTTTCTTGTCGACACACTGCAAGGTGTCCATATCGCCAGAAGCAATAATCACACGTAGATCCTTTTGACTGGATGTTTGGTGAGCAATGGTGCCGAGCATATCATCAGCTTCAAACCCAGCAACCTCAAATACTGGTATACCAAAAGCAGCAAAAACATCGTAGGAGCGTTTGATCTGCAAAACCAAAGCGTCGTCTGTTTGGCTACGTGTCCCTTTGTAATCGGCGTAGGCGGTGTGGCGATAGGTTGGTTCGGGTAAATCAAAACAAGCCGCAATATACTCTGGCTTAAATTCTTCAATGATACGCAACAGCATTGTCACCACTCCGTACAAAGCTCCAGTCGGCTCACCACTTGGTGACGCAAAATCTGGCAAAGCGTGATAGGCTCGGTGCAAAATAGCATGAGCATCAAGGAGAACAAGAGTGTTTTCTGTTTTTTTAGTGGCGCTCATAGGTAATTATTCTTTCTTCACTATCTACACTCGGAGCTGCCAGCTGTAGCTGGTGTCGGGATTTTGGTAAATATTGACCAAGTCTCTCTGGCCATTCGATACAGATAAGGGTACGCGGGGTCACAAACAAAGCCGGCAAACCAAGCGGCAAAGCTTCGTCTTCTTTTTCAAAGCGATAAGCATCAATATGGACCAGTCTGTCCCAATTTGGGTTGTCACTCAGTTCGTAGTGTTTTGCTACGACAAAGGTCGGACTGGTGACGACCTCTTTGATACCAAGCTGCTTCGCTAGTGTTTGGACTAAAGTGGTCTTGCCTGTACCCAAGTCGCCTACCAATGTCACAATACTGGCGGTGGTCTCTTCACTGGTTTTTAACAAGCAGGTCAGTAGGTCGGCCACAAATGTTTCTAATTCCGTCTTGTTTAAAATTTTTGTCTCGCGAGCAATCATAATTTGTATTGGCATTGTATCACTCTCAAATATTTGTGCGAGTAACCCACTTACAGGCACCTTTGTTTAGCGGCTAAGTGTTAAGATATTGGTATGACTTCTCAGTTTAATGATGATCCGACCACTTTGCGCTTGGCCGAGCTGCGCAAAAAAGGTGAGGAACAACTCCTTAAGGCTTTGGCACCGCAGTATGGCGTGCCTTATATAGATTTGCATGGTATTACCATCAACCCCGAGGCACTTAGTCGCATTCCTGAGCTGCGAGCCCGTGCGGCAAAATTGGTGGCCTTTTCGATGATTCGAAAAAATCTGTTTGTCGCAACGAGTAGTCCTCAAGAGCAAGCAACCATCAATCTCATTCAAGAACTAGAAAAGCTTGGTTACACCATCACTCTACATCTTTGCTCGACTTCAAGTCTAGATCATGCCTTTGCTCGTTATGCCGACCACAAAACTACCACCGCGGCTAAAAAAGGCGTGCTTGATATCAACCCCGACGACATTATGCGTTCGGCTAGCAAGATAAGTACTATCGCTGATGTGCACGAAGCCCTTGAACATATCGCAACCATCAATAGCCCAAGACGGGTTTCGGAAACACTTGAGCTTATCTTTGCCGGAGCACTCGCTTTGCATGCTTCAGACGTCCACATCGAGCCAGCAGAAAAATCTATTCGCTTACGCTATCGTCTTGATGGCGTGCTACTTGATGTGACAGAAGTAGATACTCATCTCTACGGCCGCTTGATGTCTCGACTCAAGCTCTTGGCAGGCATGACCCTTAATGAAAGAAAAGAGGCACAGGATGGCCGTTTCCAATTTGTCTTTGGTGAGCAAGAGATCGAAGTGCGTGCTTCCGTCATCCCCGGAGCTTCGGGCGAATCAATGGTAATGCGACTCTTGGACCCAAGTGTGGCTAGCTTTAGTATGGATAAACTCGAGCTTAATCCCTTCTTAAAAGAAGTGATGGAGCGCGAACTAAAAAGACCAAATGGTCTTATTATCACCACAGGTCCGACTGGTTCAGGTAAAACTACTGCCCTTTACGCCTTTTTGCGACACGTCCACGATAGTGAGAAAAAAATTATTACTATCGAAAATCCGGTCGAGTATAAGCTCGAAGGCATTGTCCAAACCCAAACTGGTCCGGATTACACTTTTGCTTCGGGACTAAGAGCTATACTCCGCCAAGACCCCGACATCATTATGATCGGTGAAATCCGCGACCGTGAAGTAGCGGAAACAGCCATTCACGCCGCCCAGACAGGACACTTGGTCTTTAGTACTCTTCACACCAACAGTGCCGCCGGTGGCTTCCCACGCCTTATCGACTTGGGGGTGGATCCCCGCATGATCGGCAGCTCCGTCAATATTTTGATTGGTCAAAGATTGGTGCGCGTCTTATGTGAGAAGTGTAAAGAGGCTTACACCGCGAACGCAGAGGAAATTAAATTTATCAAAGAGTCTTTGCGTCACTACCCCGAGCCGGTAACTATCGCCGATAATTTGACTCTTTATAAAGAGGTTGGTTGTGATGCTTGTGGTGGCACTGGCTACAAAGGACGAGTGGGGGTGTTTGAAGCTATAGTTGTAGATGAGGCAGTCGAAGAAGTGGTGATACGAGATCCGCGCGAACACATGATACTCGAAGCCGCAGCGGCACAAAAAATTCCGTCGATGGCGGAAGACGGTATCATGAAAGTAGTAGCTGGCATGACGACAGTCGATGAGCTAGAGAGAGTCGTGGATTTGAATACCAACTCACTTTCCAGTCCTCGTGATGTAGAAAAAGATGATGCGGATTTTTTCTCCCATGTGGTGTAAAAGAGAGGCCACCCCTTAAGGGCCGGCCTCTCTTTTACTTGACTTTATCCCAACTACAAAAATGTCTTGGGTCAATATAGTCAGAGATGGTCTCATGCGCTATAGTCGAACTAATACAGTTCTCTGACAGACTGGTCACTTTGAGTTACTCTTCAAGAGCATAACTCTCTAAGCAAAGCTTCCGCATTGAAAGTGAATACCGCGCTAAGGAGATACCCAGTGTTCCTCTTCAAGAGAGGGACCACGTAATCCTCGCAACGTATTCAAGTTGCTTAGAGAGTTATTATCTGGAAGAAAACACAAAAATGGCGCTCGGTGAGAGCGTTTTCTTCTTTTGTTTGTAAGAGATCGGTTCAGGTAGAGCGGCCTTGCGGAAGCGCCATCAGAACTAGGGAACTTGATTTGCGTATATACTAGCATAGTCTAACTACTTTGTCAAGCAAAACTCTATCGCCCATTGATTGGCTTATTTGATATACTAGTGAGGTTATGACTGCACCCTCAAAAAACATCACTCGCGACGACGCTGGCCACCTCGACCAAACACTCCGACCCCAAAGCTGGGAAGAATACATCGGACAGCAAAAAACCAAAGAAAACCTGCGTATTTTGCTGACCGCCGCGCGTGAACGCGGCCACGCCGCTGAACACATATTGCTCTATGGCCCACCGGGGCTTGGCAAAACAACCCTAGCGCACCTTATCGCCAAAACACTCGGTACAAATATGCGCACTACCTCTGGCCCAGCTATAGAAAGAGTCGGGGACCTCGCTGCTATTTTGACCAATCTCTCCCCCGGCGACGTTCTTTTTATCGACGAGATCCATCGCCTTAGTAAAAGTATCGAGGAAGTCCTCTACCCCGCCATGGAATCTGGCGTACTTGATATCATCATCGGCAAAGGTCCTTCCGCCCGCACCGTCCAGCTCGAGCTGCCACCATTCACCTTGGTCGCCGCCACTACCCGCATCTCTCTTTTATCAGGCCCTTTACGCAGTCGCTTTTCAGGCGGTACCTTCCGACTAGAATTTTATAGTGATGAAGAGATTGCCGATATTCTCGAACGATCTTCGCACTTGCTAGGTATGGAAAGCACTCGGGGAATTTTGGAAAGTATTGCACAACGCTGCCGTGCTACCCCGCGCACTGCCAATTACCTCTTGAAACGTTGTCGGGATTTGGCTCAACTGGAGAAAGGTGATCTGACTGATGAAATCGTTAATCGTACTTTTGATCTACTTGGTATCGATACTCTTGGATTAAGCAATCCCGATCGTGCCGTCCTTGAAGCTATCGTACATAAGTTTGGTGGTGGGCCAGTTGGTCTCAATACCATTGCGGCCGCGACCGGCGAAGAGCAATCAACCATTGAAGATGTGATAGAACCTTATTTGATTCGCCAAGGTCTAATCGAAAGAACACCTCGAGGCCGCATCGCCGCCCCAGCTGCTTACAGTCATTTAGAAAATATTTAAAAAGAATAATATGAGTGGACACAACAAATGGTCTAAGATCAAACACAAGAAAGCCGCTACCGACGCGCAAAAGAGTAAGATATTTAGTAAACACGCAGCCCTTATCGCAATGGAGTCGCGAAAGTGCGGCGGCAATCTAGCTTCACCTAGTTTGGTGGCGGTAATTGAGCGTGCCAAAAAAGACTCAATGCCAAAAGAAAATATCGACCGTGCCGTAGCCAAAGGCGCTGGTACTGGTGGAGCGGAGTTGCAAGAAGTGGTATTTGAAGCTTTTGGCCCTGGTGGCGTCGCCATGATTATTACTGCCGTGACAGACAACAACAACCGCACCGCTCCAGAAGTACGACACATCTTTACCAAAGCAGGATTGTCTCTTGGTACCCCTGGGACTGCTATGTGGGCCTTTACCAAAACTGAGGAAGGCTATGTACCAAACAACCCCATGGAGCTAAACGACGAAGATGGTGAAAAACTGGCAGAATTGATTGAGGCGATTGAAGAACAAGATGATGTGCAAGAGATATTTACTACTGCCGACACACCAGAAGAGTAAAAGCAAAAGCACCGCGGCCTACAGCCGCGGTGCTTTTGCTTTTATCTAAATTTTATGTTAGTTTTTTGAAGGAAGGAGGTGAGAAGCATGGCCAAAAAGCATACGCTTTGTCACGAGTGTGAAAAGCGCCCCGTTGGCGCAATTCGGTTCGGTAATCGTTGGCGTTTGCCACGAGACAACGACCATACCCTGTGTCGTAAGTGCTACCAAGCGCAAATCGATCGACGCAGAGCTCATTAAGTTCTTTTTTGAACACCCTAATTAGACATATTTGTCCCTTTGTTTCAGACCATCTTCGCAAGAAGATGGTCATTGTTATTTTTGCTATACTACTATTATGCGTGTTTTAGCAATCGACCCTGGGTTTGATCGTATGGGCGTGGCTATTCTTGAATATCAAGACAACAAAGAAAAGTTACTATTCTCTACCTGTCTTGAAACAGACAGAAAAGCAGACTTGGCTGATCGACTCTTTATGCTTGGTGAAAAACTTAGGGTAATTATTGCGGCCGAGAAGCCAGATACCCTAGCGATTGAGACACTCTTTTTCAACAAAAACATCACAACCGGTATCGGTGTCGCCCAAGCCCGAGGAGTAGCTCTCTATGAGGCTAAACGAGCTAATTGTGTGGTTTATGAACTTGGCCCACAAGAAATCAAAGTGGCCGTAACTGGCTATGGCAACAGCGATAAAAAAGCTGTCTATGCCATGGTCAGTCGTCTAGTGCCAGATGTACCTAAAAGCGCAAAAGATGACGAATATGATGCCATTGCTGTCGGTATTACCTGCCTTGCACAATACGGCAGAACTCGGTAAAATCTCCGCACATAGTTGTACAGGTTGCAAAAAGATGCACACTTTGTTACAACCATTACATAAAAATAATTTTGTATGTTGAATTTTGTCACCCACAACGATGATGAATTGGAAGAAGAAGCTGAATTGAATGACGAAGACGCTACCCTTGCGGATGATCTTCTTGATGAAGTAGGTGGTGATGAAACCGTAGCAGATGATGAACTAATGGAAGGTTTTGGTATTTTGCCGGACGAACCAGAAACTGAAGAAGACGAAGAGGAAGATGAAGACGGTGACAGTGATGATGAATTGGAAGAGGACGCTGAGGATGTCGACTTCGATCGTTTCGACGACTTCGACGAAATGTAAAATGAGCAAAGGCCCAAAGGGCCTATTGCGAATTTTGACGAGTAAAGCCCCATTCCTAGGGGCTTTATCCGTCCTTAGTCAACCCTGTTTCTTGAACCTAAATATTCTATTGCGAAAAATAAAATACTATCATATATGATAGTATTTTATTTTTTAGATAATCTTCTTCTCCAGATCTCTCTCTGTATGTCAGGCCTCCGGACAGAGCTTCCTTAACTTCCGTCCGTCATTGCGAGCGTAGCGAAGCAATCCAGAGTGCCGTTACATAATACATTATGGATTGCTTCGCTACGCTCGCAATGACGCGTTGCTCTAAAAACACAGACAGGAGGTTTTGGTGCCGTTTCCAAGACTGTCTCCCTAATTAACTTTGATGTAACGCCACCCGCTTTTGGCACCTCATCAATTTGCGGTACAATGTCTACATGTTTAAACGCCGCGGCGAACTTACCAAAGTCAGTGACTTATTTGCCAAATACAAAGACAACATCAAAGCGCCACAAAAAACGGTGGTGGAAGCAACGGTGGAAATCGTAAACGAAGTAGCCGGCATACAATTAGACAGCACAAAATGCCAATACAACGTTTCTACCCGTACTCTAGCCACCAACGCTCCTGCAATAGTAAAACAAGAGATTCTTCGCCAGCACGACGATATAATCGCCCACTTAAAAGGGCGCCTTGGTGAAAAGAGCGCCCCTTTAAGAATTATTTAGTTGTTTCTACCTCGTCGACTTCTTGGTTCGTCTTCATCCAAGATTTGCACATCCTCATCTTCTACCGCAGGAGTAGAACTGGCCGCCTCAAGAATGGCACCGTAAGTAGATTGTTTCCAAGCCTGCACAGCATATTCCCAGTTGGCATACTGGTCGTCACTAGCTGGATTGGACGGATACGGACCGCGTGGATCAGCCCGATTTACATAATGAAGAATACTATGCATGTTTCCAAGGATAGTAGCTGCACTAACAGCGTCTGTACTACTTGAGTTTTGCAACTGATCAGCCAACATCGAACTGTCAATATAATCTCCCCGAATAATTGGCTTCACTCCCGCCAAATCAATCTGCGGCTGAGGAAATTTTTCATCTGGTAGTTTTGCTAAAGCCACATCCATAAAGGCGCGCCACATTGGTGTCACAATAAGACCAGAGAGACCACCACCCATTGGAGAATTGTCGTTGTTACCTACCCATGCTCCCACTACAATATTTGGTGAATAGCCCATCAACCACGCATCGCGGAGGTTGTTGGTACTACCAGTCTTTGAAGCCACATCACGAGTAGTGAAATTGACCGCTGAGTTGGCTCCCCACAGTGGTGTGCGAGCCACGTTATCACTCAACACATCACTAATCATCAAAGCAACATTTCGATCCAGCACCTGTTTGGTCTCAACTTTACTTTCATAAATAAGATTTCCTTGAAAATCTTCAATCTTTAGAATACTCCTTGGTTCTGCTTTTATACCCTCGTTAGCAAACACACCATAGGCATGAGCCATATCAAGCAATCTCACTTCACCACCACCAAGCACCAGGGTCAGACCATAACGGTCTGGATCATTAAGAGTAGTGAGCCCCATATCTGCTGCCAACTTGAGCGTATCTTTAATCCCTGCGAGATAAAGCGTCTTCACCGCTGGAATATTGAGCGATTGTGCCAAGGCATTACGCATACTAACTGGCCCAATAAACTTACCGTTATAGTTGTTTGGTGAATAACAAGGTGACTCCGAACTTGGGTCAGTAGGACTACACAGTGGAGAAAATTGTGTCTTCACATCAAAGAGTACAGTGTTTGGTAAATAGCCCTTACTAAAGGCTGCGGCATAAACAAAAGGCTTAATAGAAGACCCCGGTTGTCTTTCGGCTAAAGTCACATTGAAATTACCTTCTATCTCTTCACTAAAGTAATCTTTAGAACCGACCATCACTAGCAAATCACCATTCTTGGGGTCAGTCGCTACCAAGCCTGCATTATCAGCTTTGAAGGTCTCGAGATTTTTAGCCGCTTTTTCCGCCACAATCTTTTCGGCTGCTTCTTGCAATTCATAATCAAGAGTAGTAACAACCCTAAAGCCACGCTCCGCTAGTGCTTCTTCGCCATATTTTTCTACCAACTGTTCTCGTACATACATCACAAAGTGCGGTGCTCTAATACCACTGATGGCTTGTGGCAAGAATTGTACTTCAGCATTTTTTGCTTCTTCGTACTCTTCCTTAGTGATATGACCTTGTTCCAACATTTTTATCAAGACCACATTTTTACGAGCATCCAATTTGTCTCGGTTGTTTCCATATGGTGACAAGTAGGTCGGGGCTTGTGGCAAAGAAGCTATATAAGCCGCTTCAGCCAAAGTCACATCAGCCGCTTTTTTACCAAAGAAAGACTGGGCTGCCTCCTCAACGCCATAAATAGTGCCTCCGTAAGGAACTTCATTTAAGTAAACTCCCAAAATCTCATCTTTACTTAGTGTCCGTTCGAGTTTAACCGACAAAATTGCCTCTTTGACTTTACGAGATAATTTTTTGTCGTTTTCCAAGACTGAATTCTTGATCACCTGTTGAGTGAGAGTTGAACCTCCCTGCCCGCCTAGTAGATCACCTTGTGAAGTATTCACCACTGCCGCTCGAAAAATCGCTTTGATATCAATGCCTGGATGACTATAGAAACGTTCATCTTCAATCGCAACGGTAGCATTTTTGAGGTGGCGAGAAATCTCTTCATAAGGGACGATCGTACGCTTCACGTCTTGGTGGAGGTCATAAAGAAGAATCTCTCCGGTACGATCGTAGATTTTGGTGGATTGCAAAATGCGCCGATCTTCAAAGGAAGATAGGTCTGGTATTTCTAGGGTAGAAATCCAAACCAAAAGCACACTCATCAAGAGCACGCATCCCACCACCAAGACTATCAGGGAATCAATAATTACATCTTTATAATGAGCCTTCCACCAAGCTTTTTTAAACATATACGCACTGTTATATCGCCAATAGTACCATGAATTGTCTAGTTACCTTAGCTAATACGTGTGGTAGAGTATATTTATGACACTTTCCGAAGAACTAACTAAAAGAGGGTTTATTTACCAGTTTTCAGCTGAAACCATTGAAGAAATCCTTGATGGTGAACCAAGAACTCTGTATCACGGCATTGATCCATCCGCTGATTCAGCTCATGTCGGCAACCTTGTCGTCTGGTTACTACTGCGTCACCTCGCTAAAGCTGGCCATAAGGTCATTTTCTTGGTCGGAGGCGGGACCGGAATGATTGGCGACCCCAAACCAGATGCTGAACGTGAGCTGCGCCCAGAAGCCGAGACTGACCACAACGTAGCCTGTATTCGAGCTCAAGCCGAACGACTGATTGCTGATGGTGGATCTATTACTTTTGTAAACAACAAAGACTGGTTGGCCAGTGAGACGCTTATTAGTTTCTTGCGTGACGTTGGTAAACACTTTACCGTTAATGAACTAATTAAAAAGGACGCCATTGCAAAACGTCTCGAGGGTGATACGGGTATTTCTTATACTGAATTTGCTTACCCCCTTCTGCAAGGCTACGATTACTACGTACTCCACACTCGTCACGGCTGTACATTGCAGGTCGGCGGCTCAGATCAGTGGGGTAATATTGTATCTGGTGTAGAACTTATTCGTCGCAAGGCTGGTGCGGTAGCTCATGCCCTTACCGTCCCACTCGTTACCGACAAAGCTACTGGTAAGAAATTTGGTAAAAGTGAAGGAAACGCAGTTTGGCTTGATTCAAACAAAACCTCACCTTATGCGTTTTATCAATTCTGGCTCAATGTAAGCGATGAAAGCGTTATAGATTACCTCAAGCTTTTCACGTTTATACCACTAAATGAAATTGATGAAATCGCTCTTGAGCACGAAAAGGATAAAAGCCTCCGTATAGCACAAAAATCTCTCGCCCTTGCCATCACCACATTTGTGCACGGTGAAAACACCGCAATTGCAATAACGGCCGTGAGCGCCGTCTTGTTTGGTGGTCAGGATATTGCCACTCTTGATAATGAAGGTAGGGCCATATTACTGGAAAACGCACCTACATATAAAGTTCTAAATGAATTGTCTGTGGTTGATGTATTAGTTGAATCGGGATTGGCCAGCAGTAAACGGGAAGCTAGACAATTTATAACAGACGGCGCCATACAGCTCGGGGACGAAAAAATTACTGACGAAACATCCATAATCAACATACCAAACACCCCAACCCTTCTCCGTCGCGGCAAAAAGCAATTAGTAGTTTTACACTCATAAACTAAACATAAAACCTGCTCATTTGAGCAGGTTTTATGTTTATGAGGGGGATAGACTAATAACTAGCAAAGATTATCTAAAAAATAGAATACTATCATATATGATAGTATTCTATTTTTTAGAAATGGGACGGATAAAAGTGATTAGAAATACAAAGTTGGAAATGGGTTACAATTTTTTATTAGGAATAAAAAATTGTAACATCTTACGAAATACCGGTTTTCATAGTCGCAAGCTCCTTGAAAACTCATAAAAATTCGCAATAGTCGCTTACTTCTGAAGGTAATTAGAGAGACAAGGTTGGAAGCGGGTTAGGATTTTTATTAGGGATAAAAAATCCTAACAAAATTCGCCATTGTCGCTACGCTCTGTGGCTCATTTTATTTCATTTATTCATTGGCATTACCAAATACCGTAAAGACTGATCACTCACCCCTTTAATCACCAACGGACGACCGATCCCAGCAAAGTGCAAAGTGATACTCTCATCATTGATATGAGTAAGCGGATCTAGCACATACTGCTGATTGAAATTTAGGGTAATATCAGAGCCTTCTGTCTCAGCTTTTATTGAGTCAGTGGTTGCCCCCACTTCTCCATTTTGTGAAGAGACAGTTAAAGTAGATGTAGCTACAGCCAAAGTTACTTGGAAGAATTTATTTAAGAAAATTTGTGACTTTTTAAATAACTGTACAAGGTCTTGTTTAACCACCGTGGTATGAGTACTGTATTCTTTTGGAATAATTGACTCATAATCAGGAAAAGTACCTGCCACCAAACGTGAGGTCACATACACTCCTTCCGAAAAAGACAATGCACACTGATTATCATTAACCACCAGCAAAGGATCACTCTCCATCAAGTCACAAATTCTGGATAATTCTATGGCGTTCTTTTGAGGAATAAGTAGAGTTTGATTTAAAACAAAACCTTGCTGTGGCACCACCTTCTCCATCAAACGAAATGAGTCAGTAGCCACAAAAGTCAAAGAATGCTCTTTCTTTTGTTGAATATAAATACTACCCAACTCAGGCTTAATCGAAGATACAGAAGCGGCAAAGGCCACTGTTTTTATACCTAAAGAAAACATTTGTTTTTTAATCGTCTGTCCTTCAGTTGCCAATTTGGTGATATTTGGAAACTCATCTGAGGGCATACAGTTAATCTTAGTGGTGCCACTACCACTCTCCACCACCAACACCCCTTCATCAGAGCGAAGAGTGACTTCTTTCTTGTTTATGTATTGAACTGCCTGCTGGAGAGTTGAAGCCAAAACCGCCACCACACCATCTTCTTCCACTGTAGCTTTTACTGTCACCTCGATACTGATTTCGAGATTGGTGACAGTAAATGTGACTTTATTATCGAGAGCCTTAACGAGAACACATTGAAGGACCGGTAAGGTAACATGCTTAGTACTGACCCGACTGATGATCTCGAGTGTGTGTATAAGTTCGTTTTGGTTGATTATTATTTTCATTTTAAAAGTATTTTACTCTCTCTTATTAGGGGTGTGGAAGTGTGAATAAGCTAAAAATATGTTGTATTTATAAGTATAAATAGTCCACAGTTAAATCTTTTAGGGTGAGGATTATACAAAGATAGCTGTTGGTTAGTTGTGGGAAAGAATAGCGTCCTTCAGTCATCTGTGAATAATTCAATTTTTATCCCCGAAAAATCATTATCACAAACACATAATAACACCATTTATCAAAGTCTAATACTGCCATTTTGGGCCAGTTTTTCAGGGTTTATCCGCAGTTTTATACCCAGTTCCTAAGTGGCTATAAAATAAGACCCATACAAGGGTCTTATTTTAGGAGAAGTCTAACCTGAGTGATTTCGTCTTCTAGTTCGCTGTCGGTCTTGAGGTCGTTTTTGATCTTCTCACAGGAGTGAATGACGGTGGTGTGGTCGCGTCCACCAAGCTTCTTGCCAATGGCTGGATAAGATACTTGAAAATCTTCACGGAGGATATACATGATGATTTGTCGCGGTTTTACCACTTCCTTTCGTCTGGTCTTTTCGTAGATGCTATTGGCTTCGATATCAAAGAAGCGAGCCACCTTCTCTACTACGTCCCCGACCGCCAAAGTCTTGCGTGGACGTGAGCTGTTTTTGATAATAGCCTTCACTTCTTCGATGGTAAGGGTGCGGCCAAGTAGTTGTGACTGACACATGATGGTGTTGAGAGCTCCCTCAAGTTCGCGGATGTTGCCTTCAATGGTGGTGGCGAGGTGTTCAACCACTTCATCACTAAGCGTGATACTGTTTTGAGCCGCTTTGGCGCGCAAAATAGCAGCACGTGACTCACTATCAGGGGCAGGAATATCAACTATCATTCCCTGTCCAAAGCGGGAACGCAGTCTATCTTCCATGCCAGCGAGTAGTGCTGGGTGCATATCGCTAGAGAAAACAATCTGCTTATTGGTGTCGTGTAGGGCATTAAAGAGATGGAAGAGTTCTTCCTGAGTCTTCTCTTTGGTAGCCAAAAATTGTACGTCGTCCATGATAAGTACATCGTATTGACGATACTTATCTTTGAAGCTGTTGGCACTACCGCTTTGAAGCGCATTAAAATAATCAACCGCAAAGCGTTCGCTGGTGACATAAAACACCTTTTTACCAGTCTTTTTGATTTGGTTACCTACGGCTTGGATAAGGTGGGTCTTACCATGACCGGTTTTACCATAGATAAATAGTGGGTTGTAAGCGATCCCTGGTTTTTCACTGACTGTTTTAGCGGCGGCGTGCGCCAGGGCGTTGTATGGACCGACTACAAAGGTCTCAAAAGAATACTTAGGGTTTAGATTGTCACTTTTGTTGATGTAGTAGTCCTCAAGCGGTAGAGCGGCATTGATGGTTTGGGTTTTGGTAGTCTCACCACGGCGATCACTTCTTTGCATCACTGCATATTCAATACTGCGCACATGTGGTGTGAGCTCGCGGAGAGTCTTTAGTATCATGGACTGGAATTTGTCTTGAAGCCAATCCCGCACAAAAACACTTGGTACACCAAGAGTCATGGTGCCGTCTTCTAGAGAAATAATGTGAGTATCACGAAACCAAGTTTTGAAGTTGGCAGGAGTAATAGATAGTTCGATTTTGACCAAGGCGTCGTCCCAAAGCTGCTTTACATCAATCTGTTCGGTGCGCACAATACTGTTTTGCGAAGATGGGTGTACTGTTGGTTGCATAACTATCAGAAGAGGTGAAAGCATTATACGCTCTCCACGCGAGCTGTAAACTTTTTTAAAAAATATTCAGCAAAATCACCCCCTCAATTTTTATTTTAATTTCGCAACTGTGAATAACGTGTGGATAATTTTATAAGCAACCAATTTTGAGACATAAATCCACTCTTCTTCCCTTTAAGCTTGTATCTGTAAATTTAAGGCTTGATTTAAGCTTATCTTAAGCGGGTATTTGATGGGTTGCTATTTTTTTCTAATCATGTATAGTTGTGCGGTAATTTAAGACTTCGATATGAGTAAAAGAATGTATCAGCCAAGTAAAAGAAAGCGAGCCACTACCCACGGCTTTTTGGTTCGTAGTGAATCGACTTCTGGACGCAAAGTATTGCAAGCCAGACGTCGCAAGGGACGCGCACAACTAACAGTTGCAAAAAAAGCTCGCTAGAGCTTTTTTGTTTACGCAGGTAGTATACTAAAAGGGTATGTTTAAGGCCTCAGCTCGTCTTACTAGAAAAGAATTTTCCGAGTATTTTGCTGTGGGTAAACGTTTTAATTCCCCGCATTTTAGCCTGATTTATACAGCAAATCCCAAAACTAAGGTCTCGGTGGTGGCTGGCAAAAAGGTGGCCAAAGGGGCGGTTGATAGAAATCGCCTGCGCCGGCGGGCTTATGCAATCTTATTTCGGACTTGCCCTAGCTTACCCACGGGTATTTATATCGTGATTTACAAAAGCGGAGCACTCCAAATAGACCGGAAAGACCTAGCGGCGGAACTCGGTACACTCCTCGCACGAACAGCAAATCCGCGCTAGAATAGCCACATTATGTTTAGTTTCATTTGGCACTCGTTTTTCTTTGACCCCATTTACAACGCACTAGTTTTCTTTATCGACATTATGCCGCGTGGCGATGTTGGTTTGTCTATTATTGCAACCGTGATTTTGGTAAAACTACTGCTCTTCCCTCTCTCTATCAAAGCGATCAAAACCCAAAAGATAATGCGTGAACTCGAGCCAAAGCTTAAACAAATCAAAGAAGACAATAAGGACGATAAAGAAGCACAAGGGAAAGCCATGTTGGCCGCGTACAAAGAAGCGGGAATGAATCCTTTTGCTAGTATTTTGGTACTTTTTATTCAAATACCGGTCGTGATTGCCCTTTATATGGTGGTCTCAAAAGGTAGTGCTGGTATAGTTTTGCCAGAGATCAATCCAGACATCCTCTACTTCTTTGTCCCAATGCCGGATACGGTGTCGATGCTGTTTTTGAACATGCTCGATATTACAACCAAGAGCTTAGCCCTTGCATTGGTCGCAGGTATCACCTATTTCATTAGTATGAAGCTGTCACTTAAAGCTCTTCCAGAGCGCGATCCCAACAAAGAGCCAGAGTTTAAAGATGATTTGATGCGTAATATGCACCTTCAGATGAAGTATGTCATGCCGGTTATTATTACTGTCACAGCTTATACTTTCTCAGCGACTATCGCTATCTACTTTATTGTCAGTAATTTGATGACTATCCTACAAGAGGTGATTGTGCGGAAACATCGCTAGATCTTGATACAACAAACCCAAACGCCTAGGTTAAACCTAGGCAAAACCTCGCTCGCCCTCTCAGCGACTATCGCTATCTACTTCAACGCACAAAACCCGAGGAAAGGCCTCGGGTTTTTGAACTTCTATCCCAAGAAAAGCCTCGGGTTAGGTGTCTGTCACTTGATGACTATCTTACAGGAGTTGATTGTACGGAAGCACCGCTAGTTAGATGCAATAGAAGCTTGCTGAAGCACCGGTTCCTGAATACTGGAAATTACTTATACGCAAAACCCGACTCCCTCCCATTCCTTGGCATGAAGACAATAAGGCGTCTGCAATACGAGATGTTTCTTGGTGATATAACTCAGGACTATCCCCTACGTCAGCAATAATTTTTCTCCCATCAACTTGAACTGAAGATTTAATATCGGTAGCCTCTAGGCTATCTAGATCAATATAAAGCTGGAGCAGCTCTCCAATGATATCCTCATCTAGAGGTGCTTCTAGTCTATCAGTTGCAAACTGTAGATTGTCTACTGTCACAGCGTCTGATTCTTTAATTACACATGTTCTTGTTTCAGGTAAATAAATACTGTCTTCCCCACGCATTTCACACTCTGCGGCGCAATTAGTCTGGTAGTCATCATAATAAGCCTCACCTTCCTTACAGATGGAGCCAGCGGCATAGCCAGAATCATCGCCATTTGAATACATACAACCCATACCAACACATGTCTCTCCAGCCGGGCAATTTAAGACGGCTTGTTGTTGATGGAAGTCTTGTATCCAACCTTCTATGATATTTTTATCAACACGGTCACACTTTTGGGCCCCATCGCCAAACCAGCCTTGTCCTCGCATTACGCCGCCAATAGCTTCACAACGATCGGCACAACTTGGATTGCTGCAACTGCTGTCTATTATTGGTTGTAATCTATCCCACTCAGCTTCGCTTGCTGAGTCTTCATCACAAAGTATCTCACCACAATCTCCTCCGCGCGCTTCGATGGCGTCACAGTGTTCTTGCATTTCTTCCGTGGGTATATATCTGTCGTTGACCGTAATACGGTCACTTTCGTCAAAAATAGTGAAGTTCGTAAGGTCACTATTGATAGTTGATAAAATAGTAACAGCGCCAATAATGATGAGTAAGCCAATGAGAGAATTCCTAATATCTTCCTTGGCACTGCTTTTGTCGCTGATGGTGCCACTGAGCATATACTTCGCTCCAGCCAAGACGATTTTTACTACTGCGATGAGAGCTGCGACACTAATAGATAGTGTATAGAGGGCATTTATATAACCATTGAAGTCCTGAGTTCCCTCGAGTCCTGGGATACCAACTATAGGAGTATATTCTATAGCTAAAACATCAAAGATAGGCAACAATAAAATAGCCAAAAATATAAATAGGAACTTTTTAATTTGAAAATTCATATATCCAGAGGGTCTGATCAATTTTATTGATGAAGTATAACATTTCACTGTCTGTAGTCAGTTTTGGTGTGTAGACGTCAAGTGGACGTCCGGCTGCGGCAGAAAAGTTTACCACTTGTTCATTAGAGGTAATTTTAGTTCTTTTCCAGAGTCGATCATCAAATGATCGACTTCCTTTGTACCAACTGTCTGGCAGGTCAGTCCCTGTTGTGTTTTGATTAAGAGCGCAATATAAAGTGCTGCCGCCTGATGATTGAACACATTTATCTGCCAGTGTTGGGAATCCTAGAGTATCGATGTTGTTTGAATTTGAATTGTAGCTGTAGGTGTTGATATTCCCCTTTGAGTCTGTTGTGCTAAAAACTATATCTGAATATGCCACAGCTGTCAGTCCGCGGCCGGAGATTGGTGTACGAGATATTTGTCCGCCTTTGATAGCGTACAAATAGCCAGTTAGCGAAGCGGCTGGTTTGGTTAGGGCATAGTGTGGAGTACTGGTACTCTGGCTCCAGAGGATGGTAGCTGCGGTAAAAGGAATAGAAAATATCTTGATTGTCTCTTTGGTATCGAGATTATAGCTATTCCCTACTAAACTAGAGCCTGCAATTTCACTAAAAAAGAAATTGTTGTTGCTACCAAAGGCAAATGAATCGATAACATTAGGCAAGGTAGTTTTTTCATCACTATCGGTTTCGGTGGAGATCTTGACCAACACTACTTCATCGTTGGCGACATAGCCTGAACGAATGGCTACCCACAATCCGTCTTGGCTAAACTTTGCTTCACTAGCGACAGGTACAGATACTTGTGAGACTCTAGTTTCGCTACCAGTCTTCAAATCAATATCAAAGATGTGGCCGGTGCCGGCTTCGGCATAACGCATAAATTCCCCCGATCCATTTCTAACAATCTGCATACCAATGACAGGCTTGGTGGTAAGTTGGCGTAGTGGTTCGCCAGAGACATCGACTTGGGGATTTTCTACCACTGGTATTTCGGGTAAAGCAGCTACTTCCTCATTATCTCCGCCATTGAATAAACTAAAGTCGGTGAAGTTTGGCGTGGTATTGGTTGGCGACCCATACAAAAAGCTATACAACCAAAAGCCCAACAACCCCACCAAGATAATGCCGCCACCAATAAAGAAAATAGTTCGTTTCATAGATTAAAAATTGAGAGTGACGCCAGTCTCGTCGCCTTGTAAGAGGGATTCGAGATTGCGTACCTTAAAGCTTACATTGGCCTTTCCAAAACCACTTCTATCGAGGGTGACTTCATAACGGTCACTACCATTGGTGACAGGGGTGTTGTTGATGGCCCATTCGGTCATAACGTTATCTCTGATAGCTCGCAGGTCGAGGTTGTATGGAATAGCGCGCAAAGTCAAACTATTACCAATCATTTGGAGAGGGTTTGGTGCCACGGTGTGGCTCAGACCATAAAGAGGGCTGACCTCATAGAGATTGGCTTCTACTTCCCCACTTTCTACCAAGACACTACGTCTGGCGACTGTCTGGCCGCTGCTATCACTGACTTCTAGACTGAGTGTATGGCTACGACCATGTGGTACGGTATACAAAGTCTGGAAGCCACCACGGCGTGGTCCACCATCAATTGGGATGTTATTTAATTTCCAAACATAGGTATGAGCCGAAGCATCAACCAAACCATTTTGTCCATGGAGTAGTCCAGTGACACGGACAATACTGTTGTGGACTGGTAAAGCGCGGCCATTATAAAAAGGTGGGGTGTAGGTCTGGGGCTCGACTACAATATCCAGATATTTAGGTATGACAGTTTTGCTGATAACAGTAGATAGGCCGGATATGGTGGTGAGTTTGGCACTGATGTTTTGTGCTACATAAGCTTCACCTGTGACAAAACTGATGGTGCGAGCATTGGCGGTATCCGGTAGTGGTGTGCCATTGAGTGTCCAAGAGATGGCATTGTTGCCATTAGTGGAATAATCATTGACTGTTACAGACACGCGTTCCCCTGGTGCGGGGTATTGTGGTTCGACAGTTAGATGCGGTTCGAGTACACCAATATTTTGGGAAATTTGGGCGTTGGTGACACCAGAGAAAACAAAATAAGCCAAGCAGATATAAAAAACGCCGAAGTACTTCATGTTTATATTGTACCAGTTGGAATGAGTTTACTTTGGGTATTTAGTAACAGCTAAAAGCCAAAGTGCGTACCATGGAATAATGGCGGTAAATGGACACATAGCAGTGATTGTAAATGTGGTAAGGCAGCCTCCAGTTTTAAGGCCAGCCCCTTTACCAAATAAAGGATGTAAAAATGCTAGTTTGTAATGCAGGCCAATACCAAGGTACATAATACATAATGTAGCCATATACAAACAATATAAAATCCAAAATGGTGTCCAGATATCTACCCCCTGTCCAAACCAACTGAGAGTCCAATTTATAAAGGAAGCGACGGATGTACCACCCATACCATAAGCGCCAGCGAAGGCAATTGTTGCGGCTAGGCCAAGTGGGAACAAAAGCCATAACCATAAAAAGCTCGTCCAGCTCATAATAGCCAGTCCAGTCGAGCTGGCCTTTGCGACCACCTGAGCGTACTTAACATCATCTTTGACTTCAATGACATTATTTGGAACTTTTTGATTTATATTTGGAGTTAAATTACTATTGGCAGCAAATTTTCGCGGTTTTTGTCCGTTGCTAACAAAAGTACTGGTAGCATTTTGTACACGGGAGGGGTAATAATCAACCGGCGCATCATTAGCAGGCTCACTCAGATTTCCTAGTTGTGGCGTTTGATTGTATTGCTCTTCTACGAATCGGTCGGTGGTGGTTTTGTAGAGTTTGTTTTGCTTATCAGAAGTGGCCATATTTACCACAGTATACTATAAGTCACGTTCGCGGAGTTCGCGCTTGGCATTTTGGATCTTGATGATTTGGGAAGGGTCTGAAGTGATGATCTGGTCTTCGGTATAAGACGCTATTACTTTGATAGCGACGTGTTTTAATCCCACGAAGAAGAGACCCTCCCCTACTCCCGATTCTAGAAGCAAGAATTTTTCTTCATCTGTCAGATTGAAGGTTCTTTGGACGTTGTCGACAGCAGTCGGTGATTGCTTCATCAAAAACTGCAAAGAAGAGTTGGTGATCATCGGTACACCATAAGGAGAGCGTAGGAAGTCGTCGACGTCTTGGGTAATGGTCGCTATACCAAGATAGTATTTACGACCACGCTTGGCCAAACTAAATAAGAAAGAAGCTGTGTCTTCTGATTTCATCATCCACCACGCCTCGTCTATCACCAAAAGTCTTCGTACCAGACGTCGTCTGATGGCCGACCAAATGTAGTTAGTAATAATAAACATAGCGATGGTCTTCAGCTCGTCTTCCATATCGCGGAGTGAAAACACCACAAATTTTTGGTTGATGTCGACATTGGTCGGCTGATTCATAAAACCAGACCATGTGCCTGAGGTGTATTTTTGGAGGCGGCTGATAAGGGAAGCACTACCGTTCATACCAGCCAAGACCATTTCAAAATCAGACAAAAGTGGTGGTTCGAGATCGGCGAAATTACTGTGTTCGGTGATGTCTTTGAGGGCGTAGGTCTCGCGAATGGCGAGGTCAACTACTGTTTCTTCTTCAGGCGAGAGACCACCAAGCATCAATCTAAAGAGACCGATAAGGTGGACGATTTGAGAACGCAAAACATCAGCCGGCTCTTCGTCAGCCGCTGGTGGTGGCAGGTCAAAGGGATTGATATGGTGTTGAGAAGATAGAGAAATATTGAAAAAGCGACCCCCTGTAGCTTCGGCGAGATATTCATATTCACGCTCAGGGTCTATAACAATCACTTCGGTACCAAACATCAGCGAGCGGAGGATTTCGAGCTTGATACTGTATGATTTGCCGGCACCGGAGGTCGCAAATGTCACTGAGTTGTAGTTGGTAAGTGAGAATCGATCGAAAAGCACCAAAGAAGAATTGTGGCGGTTGATGCCGTAGAGGATACCAGTGTCTGAGGTGAGGTCAAAAGAAGTAAAAGGAAAGAAACTTGAGAGTGGTGAAGAGTTAAATTTACTATGGACAAGAAGTTCGTCGGTGGCTGTCGGCAAAATACTTTTAATACCCTGCTCTTGTTTAAAGAGAGCTGGTTTTATATAGATAAGACGTGAATCTAGACTGCCCTTGATTTCGTTTTCGACTTTATTGAGTGTGGTGTCGTCTTTGCCGTAGATAGCGACATAAAGCCCTACGTCAAAAAGCTTTTCTTCTGCCTGCTGGAGTTTGTCGCGTAGATCTTCGAGATTGCGATAGGCAGCCTCAAGTTGTGGGTCACGCACCTCTCCCCTTTCGGCACGCATGCTGATCTGGCTTTGGACTTCTGCTACTTTCTTCTGGAATTTTTTCAATGTATCTGCCGTATTCATTGGATGGATCATGATGGTGACATCAAGTTCCTTTTCCATGTTTAAGATAGGCTCAAGCCAACCGTCGCTGAGGTATCGCGGATAAGACACAGCGTAATAGACGCGGGCCATGGTACCGCTGATATTGATACTGGTCGGAGTAATTGCTACTGCTGAAGGCGCTACTACGTCGGTAATGGTCAAAAGACTGTCGCTAATAGCAGCGCCGACATCATCTTTTTTCTTGGCAGAAAAGCTATCAAAGATACCCATAAAGATTATTGTATACTAGGTGCTTGGCCAGTAATATCGCTAGGGTTGTAGATATGGTAAAAAAGCTCTACCAATTCTTCATCTCGCAGAGAAATCGTCTTCACCCCGATGCGTGCCAAACCCTGTACTACCACCGCTTGTCTTTGTTCGAGCTGTAGGCGTTGTTCCTCAAAGGTGTTGGTCTCGACTGACTTTCCTTGCGACATAATACTGGTGAGACTTTTACCAAGATTGAGCTTAACTGGTGTATAAGGCACGATCACAAAGAAATTTTTACTCATCACATCTACCTCGGTGGTAAAAGTCTTGATAAATTCAATATATTCACGCAGCTGTACGCGCATCAAATCGCTGTATTGGGCGTCTTCTAAGCCTTGCAGAGTAGTGATATACGGCTCAATATTCAAGCGGCGTGACTGGACGTATATCTGCAGACTAAAATCTAGAGTGTTTAGAAAGTTTTGAAACTGGAAAAGGATCGCCTGTTGTTCATCACGCGATTTGAGAGCAAAGTTTATCGAAGAAGCCAAAAGCACTTTGCAGAGTTGCCCATTTTTAAGGATCACCACACCTTCCTTGATGTCGCGCACTGGTACAAATTCTTGTGTTGCTGAACTACTGGCCATAAATTATTGATTTTTTTGCAAAGCTTCTACTTCAAGCCTCCTTGCTAGAGAGGCGATATCCTTCTTATTCTCTTTATTATTAGTGAAATCGTAAGGATTGGCAGCTCGTCCAATATCAGCGGTTTCTTTATAAACTACGGGATTTTTTTGTTCCCAGTGATAGACGCGTTTGCGAGTCAGGAAAATGTAGATAGCTTCTAGGAGATGAGAAAAAGGACGATTGTTGACGGGATAAAAGGCCAGGGCCAGAGCCAAGAGACCGACCGGTAGACCAAAAAGAATAAATATAATAAACGGAGCCGTGATAAAAAGCACTACAGCCATTAATCCCCCACCGCCAAGATAGAGGAATTGGCGCCAAGTGAGTGGGCCGAATATTTTATCTTCAATTTCAATAAACTGTGGAACTTCAAACTGCATACTAGACTATTATACACAACGTCGGTAAGAGAAAGGAAACTTCTCCTATTTTTATGAGCCAGATCCAACACGCACTCCATTTCCTGCTGGCGCGACTACATTTCGTATACATTACCCACGGCCAGATCGAGCCGCATAGAATACATAATCCACTCCCTGCCAAGCGACTACGTTACGTATGTATTCTATGCGGCTCTTTGACTCTGTAAATTACCTTTAGTAATCGCTACTCCAGCGGGGGCGGTCGGGGGCTTCTGGTGCGGGAGCGGGAGTCTTCACTGCTTCGGGAGTGGGTTGGTAGCTAGGGACACCAGATAGTGGACTGCGCAAATCATTTTGTGAGGAAGAGTAGGTCGGGGCTTCTGGTGCGACGGGAGTCGCCTGATAGCTTGGCGCTTGTCCCTGCTTGACTGCTGCCATATCGCTAGCAAGAGTATGAAGAGGTTGTGGAGCTGTTGGTTGATGATAAGCGGATACGGGCTGTGGGGCTGAAGAAGAATTAGTCTTTACTGGTATAGAGAAAGTGCTAGCGGCAGGCAGTGTTTCCTCTTCGATATTTACTTCAGCGATACTCTCAACTGGTGGTTGCCAATTGGGATCATTAAGGGGTGCCAAAAATTCCAACACCTCTGCCCCTAGCAAAGCTGCTGTTTTTGGATCGACGCCTAGTTCTTGTTGAAGTAGTGGCACGGTATCTTCAATTTTATAGAAGCCAAGAATGATGTCGCCAACTGTCAGAGCAAATTTATAATATTGGTTATCATCAGTAATTTGATATTTAGTCGCAATCGTAAATAGCTGCTTCCCTGCCTGTGGTGAGTTGTACAAAAAGCGTTGAGCACCAGCACAATTTTGGTAGAAAATTTCTCTATGTTCTTCTAAATTATTCATGGATTGCATAAATTATACACCACCCCATGTGCGTTGCCCGTTAACAGAACGTAGCCAGTCTTTCATGTTGTTGACTCGATCGTCATTGTCAGTAAGAGCCATAATTTTTGCTCCGAGGATTTTTCTGTCACTGGCTGATAAGGTCTTTTTGTCAGCGATAGCTTCCAGAACGTCTACGTTTAAGAAGGTAAGAGCCTCGTCATTCATTAATACATCCCTTCCGTAACCTGCAATCTCAGAAGCTTTGCGATTGGTGTATTCAATTTCACCGGCTACCAGTTTTGATTGCTTGAATAGAGCTTTCATTTCAGTCTTACTTGTTCCTTTACCTGTATGGCGAGCAGTACGAACAGAAGCAAAGCGGTTGCGCTGAAATTCGCTGAATTTTTTACTCTTCTTTAAGTCATCCATTTGACTACTTGAAAGCAAATCAACATATTTAAGAATAAATTCCTCACCCATTTCTTCTAGCTGTTCAATGGTTAGCTTTGTTAGTTCAGCTGTCAAAATCTCGCCACCTTCTTTAGCCATATTGAGCTGCGATTGTATGATCGCCCTGCGGGCATCTTTCATGGCAGATTTCACTTCGTCCTTAATCTCTTTACTGTCGCCTACCTTATCCATAAAGCTCTGGGTCAGATATGGTGCGGCCCCCTTTTGTGAGTCAGAGCTTAGCTTTTCGAAATCACCCAAAGACATTTTAGATAAAGAGGCAGTCATCTTTGAAATGGTCTCCCAGTTTCTGTCAGCTTCTGGTTTATTTAGTTCAGCCAAACCGGCTTTTATAGTAGAGGTATTATCCTTCTTGTCCTTCTGATCGCCGCGGATAGTTTCGATTTCTTTCACAAATGCAACATCATCAGCTCTTGAGTAAGATCCTCCAAATTTTGCTTTTTTACCAGCATTATAAATTTCACGTCGCGTTCTTTTATTTAGTAGACCTAATGATCCATAAGTCATAACTCCTTGCGTGAATCGACCAGCGGTACTTCTCTCAAGTTTTTCACCTGTCTTATAAGACCATTCTGCAGCTCTACCAATTGTTTGTCTTCCAGCAAAGCTAGTTATTCCACCCTGTAAACCCTTCCTCATACTATTCCCCATTGAAATAGTACTATTGGCTCCAGCAGCACCCATTTTTTTAGCAACGACCATTGAGGCAACTAAAAATACAACAGCTAAAGTGACAAAAGCGAACACTTCACCATAGGCGGTGACTGTATCCCAGCCAGTGGTGTCTGTCTGTCTAAGATTGCCAAGATTGCCACGGGTTTGGGGGTCATTAAAAGTCGCTAATATTTGATAAGACAAATACAGCATAAAAATATAAGCCGGAGCAAAGAAAGCTTGCCCTAGGAAACCTTGCCAATACTTTTTTGATGTGCCTGAGAAATTTGGGAAGACCCAGCCCAAAAACATCAGAGGTGAAAAAATCATATACATGCTAAGCGCAGCAAAACGTATGGCGATAAGGACAGCCCCTGCTAAAAACACATACATCAAAACCAAAGAAATGATCAGCACACTCAATGTATAAACAATTGGGCTACCTGGGATACCATCAAATACTTGCGAAAGCTCCATGGCGTTGACAAAGGCTCTTGAGATACTAACTCCCGAAAGTAAGGCTGCCGCATCACCATCGGCATTTGTATGATCAGCAGATTGAAATAAGTCGTAGACTTCCACTGCGGCGATATTGGAAAAATCGACAACGAACTTGGTAATAAAAAGACTGAAATTCACCAACAAAGCAGCCAAGATGAGCCAGCCAATAGTGCGTTTGGCTTGACTGTCATTGATGCCAAGAATGATTTGGAAACCTATGTATATAAGTCCAAAGATAAAGGCGAGATTGAAAATATCTCGAATGGTGCTCCAAATACTTTGAATGACAGAACCCAAGCTTGAATTATTGTATTGATCACCAAAACTAAGAATAAAATTGGAAATAGCAATATCAAAGACCCAACCAAAAATACCAGTTAAAGCACCAAAGCCAGCTGTAACGATGCGGTTGAACCAATACATTTCACCCACACCAGAAACTTGGCCGGGGCTTGGTGTTACTGTGCTTTCATAGCCGGGGGCGCCTGGGGGATCTGCAAAGGTGATTCCAGGCATCACAAACCACACCAAAAGCACCACTCCCAAGATAATCAGAGAGTGTGTCAGAGCCTTTCGCCAAAACGGTTTCAACATAAAATACCCGACCGTAGGTCTACCCTTTTATCATAACACTACGCGGGCGCCCCAAGGGGCGCCCGCGTAGAAAATAAGTGGAGAAATACCTCTAATAAATCGGATTGAGGATGCGAGACCACTCGATACGTTTGGTTTCGATAAAGTATTCCTCAGTGAGGCCGCCATCGCTGCGGAAACGGACAAAATCAAGTACAACATCACGACGAACAGCATTGACACTAAGGGTGGTGGTACCTGTGCTTGAAGAATAAGTAGTAGAAGTAGCGGCAGTATCGTAGCGCTGCATAAAACCAAGTAAAGCAGCGGCACTTGAAGCGGTCGAGGTGGCAAATTGACCAGTATAAACAATCAATGCTTTCAATTCTACAATCCGAGCCTTAGCGGCTGCGATATCAGCACCGTCAGTCAGATCACTATCTGTCAAATCGTCCGCTATTTGCTCTTCTAAGATTGAAATCTGAGCCTCGGCACTGGTGCGTGTAGTATTCATCAGGTTTAGGAAGCCGAGCTCGCGGTTGTAGGAGTTGGTCATTTCGGCGCGATAGACACTAAAGTCTAGGCTAGTCTCATCGAGCTCAAGGGCATCAGTATAAGACAATCCATTGTAACCGTAGTCGGTATAGCCAGTACCATTACTCATTCCCAACAGACCATTAATACCTTGGACGGCTTGAAGAGCGATCTGGCTAAGCAAAGCACCGATCAACTCATTGATTTCATCGGCTTCTATCAAAGCGTCTTGGCCTAATCCTAATGACTTGTTGATTTGTTCACTGATGACTACTCCCGGTGTAGAAATAACACAGTTGCTACCACCTTCTCGCGCAGTCGCGGCGGTTTCGGCTCTGGCTCCTTGCGTTTCGCCATAACGGGCGCCGCTTTGCACACCGTCACCGCCAAAGGCGCCATTTACCTCTTCACAGATCTTTTTGGAGAGGAAGCCATTACCCCAATTGGCTTCAGTGAGAGTACGCTCTTGCGCACCTTGAATACGGGCGTACATTTCAGATTCTGCATCGAGATAGGCTCCATAAGGGGTGTTTTGCGGATTGGTGGTAACCTGAAACCACTGATCCCAGCTATCGACAGTGCCGTTTAAGAATCCTTCTAGATTATCTTCGACCTCGGTGAGGGTACAAGAAGCAGGTTCGTTGCTACGAGCCTCGGCATAACTGATACTAAGCGCCACACGGACATCAAGGGCAAATGGTGAACACAACAAATCGCCGATCTCGCCTAGCTCATCGTCAATAAACTGCCCTACCGCTTGGTCGGCACTATTTACTAGAAGACCTTCAAGGTCGGTCACAAAGGCTGGACTACCAGCAAAACCAGAGTTGACCCAATCAATGAGACTACGAGTGATATCACTGGCGACTTGTTTGGCAATCGCCCAAGCGAGACCATCAAGGAGGTTTTCTTTGGCAAAAAGTCCAGCCGTAGAGCCAGCAGTAGAGGCGCTCGAGATAGCAGTAGCAGTGTTTTTTAAAGAACTGATAAGCAATTCAGCCTGCTGTCTCATCTGCATGCCTAAAGTAGCCGGAGTAGCCTCTGCTTGTCCAATTTTTGTGGTGAAAGTCAATAAAGTGACCACTAAGAAAAGTGCGGCCAAACTACTTTTTGTTAAATATAAGTATGATTTAAGAACTTTAAGCATATTTATGAAGGTACAAAAGCGCCAAATAATCCAGCTGGAGCATCATCGCTGAAATACTGACTATACGGAAGTAGGCTGCGGTAGAGGTTTGAAAATCCATTTACCAAACCAGTCGCATCATCTTCATAACGCTTGATACGCATCAGAGTAACGATCGGATCGTTAAAAACCAGCTGCATATCGTCGAGGTTTTGGTAAAGAGCGTTGTATACATTGATCAGATCGAGATGTTCTTTGACGAGGTTTTCGGGGACGGGCGTATTGAGGGCATCATCACGTAGCTTTTCGTACATTTCTGCAAGAGGCTCTATCTTCTTTAGTTCGTCTTTATTAGAGGTTTGGACAGCGCGATTGAGGATTTCAAGCTCACCCTCTGAGCCGGCTACATTGTGACGAATCAAGCTAGAACCCATGGTATTGCCATAAGTCACTACCGCTTCATTTGAGGTTGGTACTACAATGATATCCTCTCTAGTGTAGAGGCGGTCTTGGACTACGGTTTGGAGTTTGGTCTGGGTTTCTTTAGCGAGTGCGGCAGTATCTAGGCCGTTTGGGTTATTGGTTTTGTTTATTAAAAGCGCTTCCATCATATTTACGCCAACTTGCTCGGTCACGGTGGTAGGGCTAAAGGTAGAGGTGCCAACGGCTGCCGGAGCGACTACTATCGGATTGGCATCCACAAATTCCTCGCGCCAGTCTTCGATACCGTCATCATTTTTGTCTGTGACAGCGATATATTCACGATCGGTGGCTTTAATTAGATTATCTTTGGCGGCCATTTCTCTAGGGATATTTGGGGTATTGAAATTGGACAAGACAAAAGCTCCCGCAATAAGCGCAAAACCGACTACAAAAGCACCAATGATTTTTCGGCGGGCGGCAGTATTTGCCATATCGTAAGTATAGCAACGCCAAGACCTGAAAAAACTCAACTTGGGATAAAGCTGTGTACTACTCGGGGATAGGTAGTGTAGTGTGTGGGGAAAGTGTGGCTAGTTCCGCATCAAGCGCCAGCCATTTGGCGGCTCCTATATCCTCGGCACGGATGGTTGGCGGTAAAGATAGCTTGGTAAACAAGGTGCCAAGCTCTTCCCTATCATAATAGGCGGCCAGATTACCTAATAATTGTTTTCTTTTTTGGCCATAGCCAATGTGGAGGTGGGTAAAAAAGCGTCTGTTTATCTCTTTGGTCGGTAGATTTGCGTTTGAAATATCGCTAACTAGCAAAATGGCCGAATCGACTTTGGGTGGTGGTGAAAAATGACCACGTCCAACTGTTTTGACATACTTTGCTATACCAAAGACCGCTACAGATATAGATAAAAGTGAGCTTTTTTTGGCACGAGCAATTCTTTCAACTACTTCTTTTTGCATCAAAAAAACTAGAGTGGCTGGTGGATTTTGACTACCAAGACAGATACGTAATAAATAGCCAGACAAGTAATAAGGAATATTAGCAACGATTTTGTATGGTTTTTTGGTAAATTGCTGGGCGGCCAAATCTAGCTCTCTAGCGTCGCCGTGGATGAGGATAAGGCGTTTTTCGGCAATTTCTTTAGAAAATTCTATTTCAAGTACGGCAATAGCTCTTTGGTCTGCCTCTAGAGCATATACCAAAGCCCCTTTTTCTAAGAGGACTTTGGTGAGGGCGCCAGTACCGGGGCCAATTTCCAAGACCACATCACCCGCCTTTATCAAAGCTGCCTCGCACATTTGTTCGGGTACGACACGGCTTGTGAGGAAATTTTGGCCAAGGGATTTTTTGTGAGTGAAATCGGAAGTGGTCGACATATATTATGTATAGCTCGAGAATACGGCTATTTGGTTAATGCTGCAAGCCTTAGTCGAGCCAGACGGTGGTCTCGTAGCCAGAACTACTCGCTCCCCAACCCCGCGGGTTGTCGCTTTCGACAAAGTCTCGACTTATGTCGTTGAGGAAGTTTGATGGCACGTTTACTCTTTGGCTACCAAAAATGGTGCGCATATGAGCATAAGTAAGATACAATTTTTTTTCAGCGCGAGTGAGGGCTACATAGAATAGTCGCCTCTCTTCTTCATGGTCTACCCCACCGTCATCGAGGCGCTCATGTGGGAAAAGTCCTTCTTCCAAACCACTAATAAACACGTACTGGAATTCCAAACCTTTGGCTGCATGTACGGTCATGAGGCGGACGGCTTCAGTTTCTTTGTCGTCATCTAATTCATCTTGATCACTTTGCAGAGCGGCAGTTTCAAGGAGAACTTCGACGGCCTCGTTTGGGTCTAGTTCATCATAGCGGCTAGCTAGCGACACTAGTTCACGTAAGTTCTCTAAGCGTGATAAATCTTCTTCCGTCCCCTGCTTTTTTAACTCAGTTTCAATACCGGTGCGGGAAATAATAAATTTGATGGTTTCAGATAAGTTTTTGGTGCGGGCGGTATCGCCGATATCTGACATGATTTGGTAAAAGCGATCGACTTTTTCGGCTGTGGCTCCCGTCAGCTCGCCGCGCTTTCCTTCGAGTATCTTGAGTAAGGTGACTTTGCCAATACCACGAGCTGGTTCGTTGATAACGCGAGCGAGATCACCAGTACTATCGCTGTTGAGGGCTAGTCGCAAATAAGATAAGACATCTTTGATCTCTTTTCTTTCGTAGAATTTAGTGCCGAGCAATTGGTAATTCACGCCATAGTTTAAGAAAGCTTCTTCAAGCGCTCGAGATTGGAAGTTGGTGCGATATAAAACAGCGATATCGCTAGCTTTGGCACCATCCTCGATTATTTTCTTGGCTGTTCGTACTATGTATTCGGCTTCATCGCTGCCACTCATGGCAGCATAAAGAGTAATTTTTTCACCGTCTTCATTATTTGTGAAAACATTTTTCTCGACGCGATTGCGATTTTTGGCAATGACGTCATTAGAGGCACCAATAATTGTTTTGGTGGATCGGTAATTTTCCTCGAGCAAAATTGTGGTGGTGTTTGGGAAATTACGTTCAAATTGCAGGACGTTTTTGATGTCTGCGCCGCGCCAAGAATAAATATTTTGATCAATATCGCCTACAACACAGATGTTGTGATTTTTGCCTGCGAGTTGTTTGGCAATTTCAAATTGCACACGGTTGGTGTCTTGATACTCATCGATATGAATATGTGTGTAACGAGCGGTCAGAATATCTCGGACGTAGGGATAGTCGGTGAGTAACTTTAGAGTCTTCACAAGAAGATCGTCAAAATCGAGTGCCTGTTCTTCTTGCATGATGGCGTCGTAGTGGCGCCAAACATCGGCTGCGACACGATCGGGATAAGAGCTGGCTTCAGCCGCAAAAGCGCTTTGGGTAACAGCGTCGCCCTTAGCGCGCGATATACGGCTGAGAATTTTGCGGGGCTCAAACTCTTTGGGATTATAATTGGCTTTTTCGATGGCTTGTTTGATGGCGCGTAGGCTGTCACTACGGTCGTAAATAGTAAAGTGCCGACGTAGGTCAAGGGTGGCATGGTGCTCTCTAAGGACGCGCACACCAAAGGCGTGAAAAGTAGTGACTGTCGGCCAACTGTCGATGGCGGCACGATCGCTCGGCACGTACTTTTTTATCAGTGCTTCCACCCGCTCGCGCATTTCCCGAGCGGCTTTGTTGGTAAAGGTGACAGCGAGAATATTGGCCGGACTGACACCTTCATGTATAAGATGAACAATCCGGTGAGTAATAACTCTAGTTTTCCCAGACCCAGCCCCCGCGAGCACAATGAGTGGTCCAGTGGTATGGCTAGCGGCACGGCGTTGTGCTTCGTTAAGGTCTGCAAGGTAGGTCGCGTTATTCATAGCAGCCATACTATAACATACCCCTCATTATAATTACTCAATATTTCTAGGCAGTAGTCAATACTAAAAATATGATGTATTTGCTGTTTTAAATAGCGACCTTTGGCTTTAACACATTTTAGGGAATAACGTCAATTGCTGCCCTCCCCCAGTTCGGTACAATAGTCATCACGTAATCATTTTTGTGATTGCTGTAAGTCTTCTGCTTACTTCCGACTATCTGTGGTGTCTTTACGGCGGCGAGTCCATAAAAAAAATCTATTCAACGTTTATCACAAAAGTGGAGTACTAAATCATTTTCTTTAGAGCGTACTTCATCCATACTTCGTAATCCTCGTTTACCTTCGCGCTTAGGGGTGGCGGTCGAGGTGCTATTGGCTAGCTTAATTATTATCATTCCACTATCTGTACATGCAGGGGTGTTTTCTTTGTTTGATAATGCTACAACCACTTCAGAAACAGTACCGGAAGTAATCAAGACAGATTTGGTGCTTGATACACCAGTCTTGACGCCAGCTCTCAACTCCGAGCCCACATCTGCTCGTGGCGGGTCTGATTTGTTGGTTGAGGACGGCGCTTTGGTGTCGACTGGGCCAATCGGAAAGGATGAAGTCGACGCGGCTCGCCAAGGCAGTGGCGAAATCAGCGTTTATACTGTTCGTGAAGGTGATACCTTATCTATGATTGCTGAGATGTTTGACGTGACCACCAACACCATTTTGTGGGCTAATGATTTGTCTAGTGCTAAAGCCATTTCCCCAGGGGACACTTTGATTATTCTGCCTATGGCTGGCGTGCGCCATGTGGTCAAGTCTGGTGATACTATTGCCGCTATTGCAAAAAAATACGAAGCTGATGCTGATGAAATTGTTTCTTACAATCAGCTAGAAAAGGGTGCGGATTTGGTAGTAGGCACTACCTTGATGATACCTGGAGGCGCTTTACATACTGCCGCCCCTGTCAAAAAAGCCGGCAGTGCTACCAAGTCTACTGGCGGTACTGGTAAGAGTAGTTCCTTGGCTCACCCGATACCAGGAGCGATTAAGACGCAGGGTATTCACGGTTATAATGCGATTGACTTCGGTGCGTCCGTCGGCACAACTATCAGAGCCGCCGCGGCTGGTGAAGTGATTGTTGCCAAGACTTCTGGTTGGAATGGTGGTTATGGAAATTACGTAGTGATTCGTCATAGTAATGGTGTTCAGACTTTGTACGCTCATCTTTCGACAGTGAGTGTGGGAGTTGGAGCTAGTGTTGGTCAAGGCGAAACTATTGGTGCTGTCGGTATGACCGGTAAGTCAACTGGCCCACACCTACACTTTGAAGTCCGCGGCGGTAAAAATCCTTTTTAATTAAATAACAAAAAATCCGGCCTAGACCGGATTTTTTGTTGTTATTTAACAACGTTTTGCTATACTTAAATGAGACTGTACCCGAATAAATTTGGGTCTATGCTCATTATTAGTGTTAGTTTAGTAATCTCATTTCTTATTTTTATGGAACAAAATTCATATGGAAGTACAGCGACTATGGCTGCGCATCCAAGTAACGGAGGGTTGCTTAATCGTGCTCACTGGTCATTGCGAATGATCTTGGGTGTCCTATGGGTTGGTCTTGGTTTAGTGGCACTTTCTATGCCAGTTATTACCACTCTCTCCACAGCTCTATTTTTTGGCTGGTTGCTTTTGATTGCTGGTATTGCTCAAGTAGTGGTGACTGTATTCAACTGGAAGAAGGCTGGCATGATGGGCTTCCTTGGCGGCATCTTGTTTATTCTCTTTGGAATGATGCTTATTAACAATCTATTTGTTAGTGCGGTGGCTATCACCACTTTGATGGGTATCTTCTTTTTGATGCAGGGTACTCTATCTCTAGTGGCTGCTTTTTACGAAGACAAACAGTTTATGTTGCCACTTTTGGTAGTGGGTATTTTCTCAGTTATCTTTGGTATCCTGATTTTGGGTAATTTGGTAGTTGCTTCAGCTGGTTTGATTGGCTTGATGTTAGGTTGGTTGTTTGTACTTGATGGTTTTGGTATGATCGCGTCTGCTTCATTTGCTGATACAGATCCAAATAGTGCTCAGAAGATTCTTGGCATTATCGTCTTTATCTTTGTCGGTTTCTTCGTTCTATCTCGCCTTATGGGTTGGAATGATGCGGCCAATAAGCCAATGCCGATTGATGAATCAAACGAGATGACATTAGAAGTAGCTGAATAAATCACTTATTCTAAAAAGCAAAACGCCCCTTTGGGGCGTTTTGCTTTTTAGATATTTAAGTTTACGCGGTATTGCAAAGCCTCGAGTAAATGCACCGGCAAAATATTTTCTTCCCCACTCACGTCGGCAATAGTCCGAGCTACTTTTATTAAGCGATGATAACTTCGGGGCGATAGGTTTAGTCTTGTGGCGGACTTTTTTAGCAGGTCAGCCACTTCAGGTGAAATCTTTATCACATCATCAATATCGCGGCTGGTCATCGCGCTGTTGGTCTTGATGCCGCGCTCTTTAAAGCGTTTTTCTTGCCTTAGTCTGGCTGCATGTATGGCGTCTCTTGCGGCCGTGGTCTCGCCATGGCGGCGTTCATTATTGGTGAGAGTATCATAATCAACATGTGGCACTTCAATCCAAAGATCAATACGGTCAAGAATCGGTCCTGATATTTTGCCACGATAAGTTTCTTGCATAGCACGAGCTAAGTCGGTGGTGCCGTCTTCGCTGCCTCGATAGGGATTCATCGCGGCTACCAAAATGACATCAGCTGGGAAGACGGCGGTTCCTTGCACTCTTGAGATACTTACCACTTTGTCTTCAAGCGGCTGTCTTAAAGCATCAAGACTGCGTCTTTCAAATTCAGGAAATTCGTCCATAAAAAGTACACCATGATGAGCCAGTGTGACTTCACCGGGGCGAGGGTTGGTGCCACCGCCTACTAGTGCTGTATGTGAGGCGGTATGGTGAGGTGAGCGGAAAGGTGGTTCGGTGCTGAGTTTTGGTTCCTCGCCAACAATTGAATGAATGGCGGCTACCTCCAAGGCTTCTTCGCGCTTTAGCGGTGGCAAAAGACCTTGAAAGGCGCGAGCCAGCATAGTCTTGCCTGTGCCAGGCGGGCCGACCAAAATAAGATTGTGTCGGCCGGCGGCAGCAATGATAAGGGCACGTTTGGCACTTTCTTGGCCTTTGATGTCTTCGAGCAAAACACTACTTTCGTACCACGCTTCACTTAAAACAGTGGTTTTGGCTTTGTTTAAAAGACGACTGGTTTCTCGGCTGTGGTCGCAATGATTGATCACATCGACCAAGTTTTTTGCACCGTAGATAATAATATCTTCGATACAAGCCGCTTCTTTGACGTTATCTTCGGGTACGATTACTTCTTTATAACCAGCTTTTTTGGCGGCTAAAACAGCGTTTAGGATACCCCGCACACCACGCAAACTACCATCTAGAGCTAACTCGCCAAGAAATACCCGTTCCCCATCTTGGTCTAATTTTATGACTTCTGCGGCTGAGAGATAAGCGAGGGCAATTGGTAAATCAAATAATGGGCCCTCTTTTTTCAAATCAGCTGGCGCCAAAGAAATGGTAATTTTCTGGTTTTGGTTTTTGGGTGGTGGTAGACCACTGTGTTTTACGGCGCTATTGATTCTATCTTTAGCTTCCTCAATCGCTTTACCAGCTAGACCGACGATGGAAAAGGCGTGCAGTCCACGAGAAATATCAGCTTCAATACGCACTACTGTACCACCAAGCACATGAGGTTGTATGGTGGTGACAGTCGCAAATGTCATACAGTCTAGAGAGGTAATTCTTCCTCACGCTCGCGGTCGGCGATACAAGTACGAGCAGCCGGATTGGCCTCGAGTCTTTCTGGCTCAATAGGGTGTCCAGAAAATTCACAAATTCCATAAGTGCCGTCAGTAATTTTGTTTAGTGCTCGCACAACATTGCGATAGCGGGTTTCTAATAGAGCTAGTGTCGCTACCCGTTCATCAGCTGCTTCACTCTGATCGCCTTGGAGACTATCGTCGGCTTCGGTGTCGTGTTCGTCGTTGATACGGACTTCCCAGTCGTCGGTTTCGGGGTGATAAATGGCGATAGTTTCTAGTTCATTAATCAATGAATCTTTAATTTGCAGTAAATGAGTCTGGTATTTTTCTAGAGCTTGTGGTGTCATACTCCCCCATTTTACCACACTTAGAATTGTGGCAAGTAGGTGGTTGAAACATTTAAGAAAGCTTCCTCACTATTTGTGATAATTAGAGTGTTGTTTTTGCCGATACCGTACACGATTCTAGTTTCACCGGTCTGATCTTTTAGAATACGAATATCGATATTGTTGCTTTGGCCGTCTGTGAAACTTTGGTTTGCTATAGGAGCTCCAAACCACGGACTGAGATCGCTACTTAATGTACGTTCCCAAGCAAACATGCCGCCGCGAGCAACTTTCTCGTCGCTCATCGCCATGACCATAACGGGAGAGTCTTTATAATAACCAAGATCTATATCCACAATGCCGGATACAAAATCAGCCACCAAACGTCGGTTGATCAGATTAATGATTTCTCTAGGCATGAGTGGATAGTTGCCTTCGGCCGCTAGCGGTGTGACCAAGGTCAGAGGTTGGTTGGGGTTTTTTGCGCCTACGATGGTGGTGAAAAGCGCCAGCTTGTTATTTGTGGTTAGTTGAACTGAGGTATCACCGACCAAGCCGCTGGTGTCGGTGGTCACAATTTCGTTATCAATGATAGGCAAATTATTAGGAGTCTCGGCAATTTCGGTGTCGGTCGTAGGTGAGGCTGCCAAGAAAATGTAAGCTAACGAAACACCGGTTATCAAAACTACGCCACTAAGAATAACTAACGGATGTAGCCTTAGAGAGAAGGGACTCTTTGTAGGAGTGACTGTTGCGGAGCTACCCAAAGCTTCCTTGCGAGCAGCCAATGCAGCACTCGTTACTGCTGGTGGTTTTGGTACAGAAAGTGGGATTTCGACATCTTCTCTTTGGGTTGATATTGGTATCTCTTCTCTTAGAGGTGTGGTATCTACAGCAAATGTCGTTTCTTTTGGCAGAATTGGTTTGATTGGTGGGAAGACAAAAGCGGGTGCTGGGTTGGTAGGTGGCACAATAGGCTCTGGTCCAATAGTTTCTTCACTAACAAGTGTGACAGGTGAAACTTCTGGGTCCGTGTTTATCTCCTTCCAGTCTGAAACAAATTCGTTGTTACCATAAGAAGAAACAATATCATTTCTAAATGGATCTACGACATCTTTCTCGTCTTTGATTTCTGGTATTACTGGAATAATTGGTTTAATTAAATCAGCTGACACTGTTTCTGTTTTAGGAATTTCTGGAATAGTCTCACTGACAAGTGGGACTACGATTTCAGTGTCCAATTCTTTTTCTTCAGTCCAGGTCGTCACTTCTTTGGCCTGATTGTCGACGGGAGTAAAGATTGCTGGTAATTCCCCACTAGGGATAGCAATAGTATGAAGTGGATCAGGAGTAGCGACAGATTCAGTAATTTCGTTTATTACTGGGGCAACGGTTGCGACAGAGACGGTGGCCGCGTTTTGTTTTTCGGCTTTTATACGGGCCACAATTTCTTTATGGTCATGGGTCGCAACTCGACCAGTCGTACTGGTGGCTTTTTCGACTACACCCTTTCTTCGATCGACTACCGGAACAGTGTATTTTGGTTTTTTTCTTTCCTCGTATTGTTTTAATTGTTCTTGCCACCAATCGCTCACGCTGCGGACAATCTCACTCGTCAAGCGAAAGCGTTTGTGTTTACTATCAGTAATAATAGTAGCAGCGTAAGAGCTGTCACGACTTTGGCTAGCAGTAAGTTTTACAGGAGCGTTTGGGGTAACGGCTGTTTTGACTGTGCTAGATACCGGTGATGGAGTTGGAGTATTTTTTGTTTCTTCTTTTACGATGGGCTTTGGTGGTATTGGGCTAGGTGCTGCTTTTGGCGTTTCTTTAACGGGCGCTACCTTAGCTTGACTCGGAGCGAGGGTGGCTCTTGTTGGTATTGCCGGTTTGGTCTTGGGCGCGCTAGTTGGTACAGTGACGACGGCAGCAGCTGCGGTAACAGCTGCTTGTTTGTTTGGAGCTTGTTTGGTTGCTACAGCTTGATCCTTTTGATAAGTGCGGACTGAGGTTGGGCTGGTTTTTGTAGCTGTTGGCAGAGAAACACTGGAGGTCTGTCCTCGCTTGGCACGTTCAATTTCCATGTCATGCGCAAAAGTGCGCAACTTACTAGGTGCGTTTTTTGTCTCGGGGACAGTCATGACCATAGTATCGCATGTTTTAATTTCTATTTCTCTGGTTTTTCACGTTTAAAGTAAAACACTGCCTTTTTGGCAGTGTTTTACTTTTGTTATTGACCAGTTATACCTTTACGGCTGGCAAACTCAGGATCAATTTTTTTGATCGATAGTCCAATCTTTCCGTCTTCAATTTTGACTACAACTGCTTTGACTATCTCACCTTCACTCAGTAGGCCGTCCATTTTTTCTAATCTAAATGGTGCAATTTCAGAAATGTGAATCAGACCTTCGTGATGTGGATCTAGTTCACAAAAGGCACCAAAGGTAGCGAGACGGGTGATTTTTACTTCCACCTCCTCACCGAGTGCGTAGACTTTGGTGAGACTTCTGATGCGGGCAGCCGCCTCAGCCCCACTGCCATTTTTGCCAGTGATAAACACAGTCCCGTCGTCTTCAATGGTGATATCATCGACGCCGGTTTCGTCTTTAATCTTATTGATAGTTTTGCCGCCACTACCTATCACTAGACCAATCTGCTCTGGCAAAATTGTAAGAGCAATAATCTCTGGCGCTCGAGGAGATACTTGTGGTCTTGGTGTGGCAATCTCTTTTTCCAATACTTCAATAATATGGAGCCTAGCTTGTTTAGCTTTTTCTAGAGCGCCGCTTAAAATTGCCAAATTGATACCATCGACTTTCACATCCATTTGGATAGCGGTGACACCGTCTTTCGTACCAGCGACCTTAAAATCCATATCGCCATGTTCGTCCTCAGGACCTTGGATGTCAGTCAAAAGGGCATATTTTTCACCATCAATCATGACTCCAGAAGCAATACCAGCCACTGCCTTTTTTATAGGGACTCCCCCATCCATCAGAGCAAGTGTACTACCACAGACAGAACCCATCGAACTCGAACCATTGCTCGACATTGTTTCCGATACTAAGCGAATAGTGTAAGGAAAATCTTCTTTACTTGGCAGTACTGGCACCAAAGCTTTTTCGGCCAAAGCGCCATGTCCAATCATGCGACGATTGAAACCACCGACGCGACCAGTTTCCCCGACGGAAAAAGGTGGAAAATTGTAGTGGTGCATAAAGCGTTTGCTGGAGGCTTGATCTTCCATAGTATCAATAGTCTGCGCGGCCTCTGGGCCACCAAGAGTCAGAGCGGTAAATATATGAGTGTCGCCACGATAAAATATACCGCTACCATGAAGGACTGGTGATACACCACCTGCTTGCGCATAAAGAGGACGGACTTCATCAAGACCACGACCGTCAGCTCGTTTTCCGTATTCGATAGCACCGACATGGATTGCTTCATTAATCATCTCTTCAAAGAAGGCCGCTGCAGCAGTTTCTGACAAACCGTCTTCTTGGAGACTGGCGGCTGCCACCCACTCGTCTTTCAAATGGTGAAGATGGGTCTTCCCTGCTTGATTGGAGAACAAAGTATTACCGAGTCGACTCGCAAAATCATTTTGAAATAAATTAAGAATTGTTTCAGGGATAGTTTGCGGTGGAATTTCGTATTTGGTTTGACCACGCTCGGCGATGATGCGTTCTTGGAATTGTTCGAGCTCATGATGAAGACTAGTAGCGGCTTCGAGTACTACCATGATATCGTCCTCGCCCACTTCGTAGGCGGCGGCTTCGATCATATTGATGGTACCACCTTTACCACAAGCTAAGACTTCAAACTCAAGTGCATCATCCGCGCGGTCTTTGTAGGTTGGATTGATGACTATTTCGCCCGTCTCCTTTTTACGACCAATCCGCGCGACACCGACTGGTCCACGCCATGGAATATTTGATACCGAGAGTGCGAGGGATGTGCCGATGACGCCCAAGATATCAGGATCGTCTTCACCAAGGGCGAGTACAGTCACAACTACTTGGACATCACGACGCAAGCTGCTATCAAAGAGAGGACGAATTGTCCGATCAACAATGCGGGCGCTAAGAATTGCCTCATCACTCGGGCGACCTTCACGTCTTTGAAAGCGGCTACCCAAGATAGCTCCCGCCGCATAAAACTTTTCTTCAAATTCAACCGACAAAGGAAAGTAAGGTAGACCGGGTTGTTCTTTGTGGCCCATGACCGCGGTCACCAAAACCACTGTCTCACCATAACTCACCATGACCGACCCATGAGCTTGATTGGTGAGATCATTAAACTCCGCTCGCAAAGTTTTGCCTCCGAAGTTCATTTCATAAATTTGTTTTTGCATACAGTAATGTACATATATATGAGAGTGAAAGGTTTTAGATTTCAAACTTTGAAATCTACCTACCCGTCACTCTCTTCTAGTAATGCCTTCAGCATAACAAAACCACCACCTACGGCAAGCGTGGGTGGTGGTTCAGTCTTTGCTACAAGTTAGTCTAGGTTGTCTGTATCAGTGCCGACAACTTTTTTGATTTGTTGGCGCAGTGGAGTGTTGCCACCCTTCTTGCGGTTGTTACTTTTGTAACCAATAAGAAAGTCGTGGGGGTTTTCGTCCATGTCGATAAAATCGTCAGCGACGTCACGTAATCGACCAGAAGCCGAACGACCGAAAGTAATTACTTCTACTTGGCAGCCTTGATTTTTGACGTACTCCACGAGTGGTATAAAGTCGCCGTCTCCAGTCGCTAGTACAATAGCGTCGACCTTGTGGGCGAGCTTGATAGCGTCAATCGCGAGACCCACATCCCAGTCGGCTTTTTTGGCACCACCAAAAAAGATTTGGAGGTCTTTAGTTTTGATTTCGATACCGACTTTTTCGAGGGCTTCAAAAAATGGCGCCTCTTCCCCACTTTCGGTGTTTACCACGTAAGAGAGGGCACGTATCAGGCGGCGGTTGCCGAGGGCGGCTTTGACGACGTTTCCAAAGTTTACCTTCGCCTTGTATAGATTCTTGGCACTGTGGTAGAGATTTTGTGTATCGATTAAAATGGCCACCCGTTGTTCTTCATGTCTAATGACTCCCATAAAAATATATAAATTAAATTCCTCTTTTATAAAAATTCTCTTCGCAGTATATACTTATTTTTTGAAAAACAAAATTGCTCCGTAAAGGAGCAATTTTGCTATCGCTTCAAACCAAGTTTTTCCACTAGGACAAGATAGGCTTTTTCATCTTTGCGCTCAAGATACTTGAGGTGCTTGCGACGATCTGCTACTAGTTGTAGTAGGCCGCGGCGTGAGTGAAAATCTTTCTTGTGCTTGCGAAGGTGGGTAGACAATTCTTCAATCTGACGAGTGAGAAGAGCTACTTGAGCTTCTGGTGAACCAGTATCAGCATCGTGACGCTTTACTGGCTTGATGACGTTTTCTTTAACGCGCTTTGTTAACATAAATAGATATAAGGTAGGCTGGTGGAACAACAATGTAGATACCCTTTTGTTGCCAAAAGGCATGTCGCCACCAAATTTGTAACCTGCGAAGGTTGTGTTGATTATAGCATATTCTAGAAAAAATGCAAGTTACACTAGGCTCAACCTGTCTTGTCAATTAGGCTTTAAATATGGCTTCATATATAGATCTACTTAGCATGAAACTAATAATGGGAATTATTTTAGGCAGACCGGCATAGCTTTACCCAACCCTGTCGCTCGTTTGTTCCATCAACCGTCTGGTGAATTGATATTTACTCTGGATTAACCCCCATAGACAGTACCACTCGTATTCCCTACCATGCGTAACTAAGTCATAACCCCCAGAGACACATCTAAGGAAGGTGATAGATGGAGAAGACTTGTTAGAAAACGTTGTGGGCTGGCTCGTTAGTTATCAGACTGTAGGGGATGATTTCTCCGGTACTAGTTTCGCGCATCGGTGCTTGGTTGTTGGTGAATTCCAAAATCTCCGCTGTGCTAGCTTTGCGCCAAGCTTTCCAAACTTTGGCGATATGTTCCGTTTCCTTTTTGGCTAACAAGGTCAGAGGCTGTCTGGAGGCTGAGGTCGTCTCTTCTATTTCATACATATGATAGTCGTCACGGGCGACTTGGAGGATGGTGATTATGCCGCGCAGTTCAAGCTCTTCAAGTAGCCGAAAGAAAACATCAGGAGTTGGCCCAAAGGTAAGGTGTCTATAGGGCTGCCCACTCATACTTTTTTTGTGTAGATAAAACCAGCTGAAGTCGGTGAGATACAGGAGCTTAACCAACTTGGTCTTTTTGAGTGCTGTGCGGTCTGCGGCGGCTGCACGCAAAAAGGCACGCAGCATCATTTCACACTTTTTATCATCAGGTGGGACATTGGCAACCAGATCATCAAGTCGGATGCCAAAGAAATTGGCAAGGTCAAAAGCTTCGGCCAAGGTCAATTCCTTCGTCCCCTTCTCGACAGCGATGTAGGAAGGGCGGGACATGTGGCAGGCAGCAGCGACCTCGGCTTGGGTGTAGTTGCGTTCTTGGCGCAGTTTGCTAAGTAGAGTGGCGTAGGTTGTCATGGTTATAGTATACAACAAATCGTGTCATATTATTAACATATAGTGTTAATAATATGACACGATGATGGCCTTTAGATTAATTTTGGTAGTAATCAAGCAAGGCTTTGACTCCAGCGAGATTGCGTTCCCATTCGATACTATTGCGCGTTTCCAATTCAACCGTGATAGCTGGTATGCCAATTGAAGCCAACCAGCCTTCCGCGTCACCCGTCACAGGATAAGCATCAAAAGTATCGACTGCTCGATACTTGGCAGCTTGCGCATAAGTATTCATGATGGCGGTGGTGGTAGCCAAAATCCCTTCTTCACACTCTGAAGCATAAACGGCGTTAGCTTGGCTGTGCCAGAAAATTACACCGACTGGTTTGTGCGTGAGTACGTAGTCGCGCAGTGCTTTAGATTCCGGTTCAGAAAATGGAGACATTCCTGCGTTGACTTCATTCCCGCGCCAAGAACTTTTTGGTTGCCACTTGCAAGCGAAGTTTCGGTTGAGGTCTACTTGGTTGTGATTGAATCTCCCCTCCCCCGAAAATTTTGGTTCCCTGACATCGGCTGCTACAAACGCACCTGTCTTACCTGTGATCAAAGCTGTGCCGTCGGGATTGAGATCAGGAATAATAGCGATGGTTAGATTTTCGGGGATCGTAATTTCTCCAGCTGCTAAAGCGTCGATCATGGTGTAGGCAAGAAGTGAACTATTCCATTCGTAGCCACCATGTATGCCGCCGACTAAAAGAAGTATGTCATCTCCTGTCCCAAAGGTATAAGCGACGATATCTTTTTGTAACTGTGATTGCCCGATGATTTCTCTAGTGCTAGTCGCTACGCTCGGAGTCGTCACTTCTTCGGTATTGGTCTCTTGTGACAAATCGGGCGGAGGTGGCAGGTCGTTCGTTTTTGCGCGCCAGACTAGAAAAGTACAGAAGAGTACTATTGTCACTAAAGCTGCTGGTCCAAAACGAAAAAGAAATTCTTTCGGCATGACTAGTTCTCTAATGTTTTGATGAGAGCCATTACACCAGCTAGATTCTTATCCCAGTCAGTGTCTTCGTGCGTAGACAAGAGTACACTAATGGCCGGAATGTTTTCTTTGGCTAGCCAGTTCACCATGTCACCGTTGATGGCATAAGAATCAAAAGTAGTATGAGGGGCATAGCCAGAAGCGGCGGCGTAGGTCTTTACCAGATCAGTCGAATCGGTACTTGGTGCTCCGCCACAACTTGAAGCATAGACACCGCCAGCGGCACTGTACCAAGCTACAGCCAAACTTGGTTTATTTTTCAAAACATAGTCGCGCAGCGCCGCTGCTTCTGGTTCGGAAAATGGCGCGCTGCCGCCACTGACGGTTTGGGACTGCCACTTACTTTCTTTAGCCCAGTCACAATCAAAGTTGCGATTGAGGTCGACTTTGTTGGCGTTGAAACGGCCAGCTACTTTGTCAGCATTGACCTTACTGACCATAGCGGCTGTAAAGCGACTGCTAGTGCCAGTTGTAAGAGTCAGACCGTCGGGATTGAGAGTTGGGATAATGGTGATGGTTACATCACTTGGTACGGTTGAAGGATTGGCCTTGATGTAGTCGATAAGTTCATAAGCTAATAAGTTGGTGTTCCAAGAATATCCGCCGTGGATGCCACCGACAAACAGAATTTCTTTATCGCCGGTACCAAAATGATAAGCTGTGATCGGTTGACCCTTGGTTGAAGTACCGATAATGCTTATTGGTCCACGAGCGGTTTGTGTGATCGTTACTTCAGGTGTGCTCGTCGGTGTTTCCGGTACGACCTCAGTGATTTCTGCATCAGTATCTGTTTGGGGGTTTTCTATAGTAAGAACGTTTTTTTCATACCAATAATAACCGCCACCTAAAACAATTATCGCTAATAAGAAAAATATAATGTATTTCATATACATTATATTGTACGCTTCTCGAGTTGAATTAGCTATTTTAAGATTTTAGTCTAGTTTTGGAGTCTTGGTGTAGATGAGAGTGGCTGGCGGTATAATGTGTCCTTGAATAATTTCGGCATCAGCAAATTCCCGCAATGCGTCTTGCCAAACTCTAACCAAATCCTGAAGATCTCTGGTGTTTTGGTATTGGGCAAGTACCTTTGTGTAAGTTTCATCGGGGACAATCAACACAATTCCACGTTCGCCGAGTTCAGCGGCGACCTTGGCAGTGGTAATAGTAAGTAGATGAGCCAAACTTTGGTTGGTTGGAGCTTCAAAAATTATGGTATCAACAAAAGCAGATAGAAGTTCCTTGCCAATGTGACCTTCGCTTTCTAGATGCTTGAGGATTTCTTGATTCAACCAAGGAGCTTTCAAGCGACTATCAGCCGTTTTGGCGATCAGTTCCCGACTCTCTTTGGTGGTAGCAATAATAGCCAGTGGGACACCGTGCTTTTCTGAAATATTTTCGGGATCGACTGATCCGGTCTTGATAAGACTGGCCAAGACAACTGCCGCGTCTTTGTGGATTTTGTCGACATCGACAATAGTAATGATACTGTTCTCTTTTGTGATATTTTGAATAAATTCAGTCAACTGGTTGGCTTGTCTGTAGTGGTTGCCGTCTAGGACTACTTCATTTGCTCCAGTATAAGCAGGATGTAAAGCCAAGAGTGCTGACAAACCAGTATCACCAAGTGGTGAATTGCCAATAAGCAACATCGCTAGTTGTGGTTTGTTGGTTTTGTAGGAAGAACCTTGTCTTTTTAGAGCGGAGAGGATTTGTTCTTTAGCTAGCGTTTGTTCCCTGAGGTGTTGATTTAAACTACTAGTAAATACTGTATCTGTCTGCGGTCTTGGTATCAGCTTTATTCCATAAACTGCATCACTAAAAATGCTGACATCGTGGGCGGTCAAGAGCTGGCGACTACCTTTGGCTGCCAAACTAATAGTTTTTAAAGTGTCGGCGACATCATCCCCAGCACGCTTGGTCTCGGTCAAACTTGCAATCGCTACCAAGCTTTCATAAGTATAGATAATTTGGTAGATGTCTTCATAATAAGGGGCGATCGCCAAAAGTTCTGTCAAAATATTTTCGTGAATAGATGAGCTTAGAGTGAGTGGAGTAAGATGTGTCAAAACCGTTTTGGCTGTAGTCGCCAGTTTGTCGTAACCTTCATTTGTGGTGAGACAAATAAGATGAATGTTGTGGTCGATCAAAACATCTTCCATCAACTCTAGAATATCAGTGTGGTGTGCCTTGGCTGTATTCATCACGACATCCAATTGCGGAATGATGAAAGTTGTGCGTCCACTTTTGCGCGCCTCGCTTGCGATCTCTTCGAGAGTTAGAAGAATCGCTTCTGGCGTTTCTTCATTTAAAATGAGCGTATGCAAATCAAGCACTAATAAATCTAGATGGACTATGGAGTTGAGAGCTCTCCCCTTCAGAATTCGGCCAGCCAATTTAGCGAGAGCATCTTTTGCTAGACCAGTATCGCCAATAAGCAAAACGTTGCTTCCCTTTTTGGCTGCAAGTAGTGTCTCAATAGTTTTTACTTTTTCGCCAGTCAGATAATCAAATTCTGCAGTATTTAAATCGGGTGCTAGTAAGCTGGTGTAAGGCAGAGTTACTTTTGTCATGGCACCGAGGCGAGCCAAAGCGTTTCTTTGTTTTGACAAATAATCACGACTCCACCATCTTTCCGATCTTTTTGTTTCGTAGTAATTGTTCATGACCAATTGGCTAGCCCCCCAAAAGGTTTCAAAAGAGATACCCTCTCCTGCCAACAATTTTTTGAATGATGAGTCATGAACCAAGATATGTTCAATCACCTCAAGCAATGTTGTAGTACTCTCTCTGTTCACTGGCAAAGAGCTAGCGCTAAGAGTCGGACGATGGTGTGCTAAATACTCATCGACAACTTCCTTACGCAAGCCGGCGCGTACATATATATGTTGACCGAAGGTGGATGACAAAACGGCCTTCGTTAGATCGGTACTATCGGCAGCTAAGACCTTGGCCACGTCATAAGTAATGAGCGCGTTCTTTTTACTGGCGCTACTAATATATGAAGACAGACCTTGATAATAATAGAAATCAAAATACCACAAGAGCAAACTTTGCTTAGTGTAGAGGCCGATACAAATAAGAGTGCCGCCAAACAACATCGGTACAGAAATTGGTAGAGTTAGGAAATTTGCCGCCAGCAAAAGACTACTTCCCGTAAAAATACTGATCCCCAACCAAAAGCGCACGCGGTCATTACTACGGCGACTCAAAATTCTTTCCAGCTCTAAAGCCGGTTGGTATGGACGCACAAATTCTGGCAAGTTATTTTTCATATAGTTACAAAGTGGCGTAAATTATCAAAAAGCCCAGACTAATAAAAGCTAAAGGCAAAAAGGGTGCGATCAACCACAGACCATAACTAATAGTGCCGACTATCACCAAAACACACAGTAAAAAACATCCAGTGAGTAAAACCAAAATTCGACAAAACGCCCCAAACAAACGCGATACCAAATTAATAATGTAGCATTCGTACTTTTGCCAAAGACTGGCTGTGTCTTCTACAGCTAGGAGCATTCCTTTGTATGGAGTGAAGAGTTGAGGTATGACGTACGGTATAGCAAAAAGACTGATGATGTACCACCACCAAGTATTCAGCAGTCGAATATACAAAGTCAAAGCTTTGCTATAGTGCCAAGTTATATAATCAAAAAAGATCCCGTTTAAGAACATGTCGTTACCTCCACTGGTAATTACAGTATAACGCGTTCTTAGCGGTTTTATATTTTTACTTGTATACAACAAACCGCCAGACCGGTATGGGTCTGGCGGTTTGTTGTATTTTGGGTAAGCTAATTAATTAGCCAATGCGACGAACGTTAGTAGCTGCTGGGCCTTTTGGACCTTGTTCAACATCAAAACTAACCTTCTCACCTTCTGTCAATTCGTCGTAAACACCGTCTACAACTGATTGTGCGTGGAAGAATACATCTTTACTGCCATCATCTGGAGTGATGAAGCCGTAGCCGTTATCCTTCTTCATGCGTGCAATTGTTCCTGTCATAATTATTTTTATTGTTCTAATATTACAAAACGTCACTACCCTGATCAACGTTGTCCTTGCCTCAAAGGAGTTGTGGTTTCGCTACTGCTATTAAAGCACATTTATGTACAAATACAAGCATTTTTACCTAATCTTAGGACAACTGTTTCGCACTTTATTCCACACCTCCCCAATTAGCGATCCTGTAAATTTTAGTTTTTTGGCCAAGGAGTGATAGCATAGAGTCATGAAACTCTATTCTTGGAACGTAAATGGTATTAGGGCTGTCTATAAAAAGGGCGATTTACAAAGGTTTTTGGATAAACATGACCCAGATATACTCTGTCTGCAAGAAACCAAGGCACAGCGTGAACAGACCGAGATAGATCTCGGGGAATATGAAGAATACTGGTGTTCAGCGGAAAAGAAGGGTTATTCTGGTACGGCTATTTTCACAAAAATCAGCCCAGAAGACGTGTTTTATGGGTTGCCAGAAGATATTGTGGAACAATTTGCCCTTGAGGATGGCTATGGCGACACTAGTAAAGAAGGTCGCGTGTTGGTCTTGGAATTTAGTAATATATATGTAGCCACTGTTTATACTCCCAATGCCAAAGACGATCTGTCTCGTTTGCCCATGCGCCAAGCTTGGGATCCGGCCTTTTTGGCTTATATGAAACAACTACAAGCCACAAAGCCGGTTATCTTTTGTGGCGATCTAAATGTGGCTTATGCCGACATCGACCTTGCTCGTCCCAAAGAAAATACTGGCAAAAAAGGTTTTACCACAGAGGAGCGAACAGGCTTTGCTGCCTACCTAGAGGCTGGCTTTTTTGATACCTTCAGACACTTCTATCCGGAAGAATTGGGAGCCTACACTTGGTGGTCTCATTTTGGTAACGCTCGCGAGCGTAATGTAGGGTGGCGGATAGACTACGTTTTAGCCTCAGAGGCTCTCAAAGAAATTGTTACCGGTGCCAAGATCCACCCCGATGTTTTTGGGTCTGACCACTGCCCTGTTTCGATCACCTTGAGTGCGTCAATAGAACTATAAAATAAGCACACGAAACACGAAAAAATCAATAGTGAGAGTATGAAGCAAAAAGTAGCCCTTTAAATAAGGCTATTTTTTGTTAGAGAGAGCTTTGTCTTTTATAAAGGACAAATTTTTTTCACATATCCACACTTATCCACTATTGTGTCCTTTACGACTATCTATAAAGGACATAGTATATATGTAGGCCCAGAGAGGGCGCGCAGGAGTCTCCCGAGTTCTCATCATAAAAGACATTGTGATAAGAACCCGGGGGAAACCCCGTAAAGTGTTCATTAAAAAATAAGAGTAAATTACCTCCAAAACTCTAACGTTCAAACAAAAAGAAGATCCCACCGTAGAAATCTTCTTACATGATTAACGAAAGTCAGAAGAGACGGACTTACGTTGGTATATGCAAGTAAAATCGATTTCTACACAATTAAGAGCTTAATACTTGGTTAGCTACTACCTATGTAAATGCGCCAGATTTGAGGCAAAGCCTCTACAAAAAACAGCTCACAAAGGCCTGAAGGCATGGGCAGCGAATTGAATTCAATTGGCTTCCGATTCCTTCAGGCCTTTTCTATTTTTTGCGCCCACTATCGGCGCATTACTTCAGGAATAAATACTAAGCACTCCTCACCGTATGTCTATATACGGCTCGTCGTTCTTAGTATTTATCCCTTCGTACTGCATCCAATATTGAGGCAAAAATCTAGTATTCTTCTTTGGCTTGCTGTGTAAAATGGCGACTTTGCTCCTGCGTCGTATGTCTATATACGTCTTAGTCTCAAAGTCGCCATTTTTCTTCGCTATCCTTTGAAAATAAGATCGAGTCTCTGTTAAAAACGGCCTAAAAAATTGTTCACCGTATGTCTATATACGGCCTGTAAAATTTTTTCTAGTTTCTTTTGTATTTCATCCATCACTAAGTCTAAAAAACTGCTTATTATATTCATAATTATGGCCTTGAAAATAAGCCTAGAAATTTATTTTACTAAGATTGGCAATTTTGCCTATTTTTGTTTTACTAATGCTAGATGTAGCAACAGCTTGGCTCGGGGTCTTGAACATGAAACAGTCTAGTTATCTGGTGGCTTTGCCTGTTACACCATTCATAATTGGTCCTTTTACGGGTAAAAGTTCCTTGCACTGTACTTTGATGCATTGGTTTACGCTTTCTCCTGTTTTGCCAGAAGAACAGTTGGTAGAATTCCTCTTTATCTTCGGATTGAATCCAGTGATGGAAAATATTGAATTGGAAGCAGATTATCCGGATCTTTTTGGTCCGAATTCCGATGTTCCCGTTTGCGTTCTGAAGAGGAATGAGGCCTTATTGAAAGCTCACGGTATTCTGAAAAAGTTCCTTGAGTCACAAATGTGTGTTTTGCCACGCAGTGATTGGGTTGGTGACTTTTACCGGCCCCATGTAAGCTTGTCCAGTCTTTCCGATTTTGACAAAGACCTCAGGCATAAGGCGTGTAGTCTGGTCTTGATCAAAAAGGATATTGATGACGGTAAATCTGTCATCTTTCAGACTGATTGGTGAATGTACATGAAGAAGGCCAAGGAGATGATCCTTGGCCTTTTCACGTATCTTCTATTACCCCACCTTGTGTTCCCTAGCTATTTCTTTAAGGGCGGCGGCCTCTTCAGCTGCTAGTTTAGTCTTGCCGGCCGTACCCATTTCCTCAAGGGTTTTCTCATCAAGTAAAATAAGCTCTTTTACCCGTTTATCCAGATATTCTTCACTGTTTTTACTAGGGTCTATCAACACCTCTTCCAGTAGTGCATGCAGTATGTATCCGAGCTTTTTCCCCGGCTTTTCCCCAGTGATATCCATAATACGATTGCCGTCCATCTTGAGCATTTTGACCGATATCGGGTCGCGCAGGGCTTCATCCACCATCGCTTTGTATTTGCGGAAACGAAATGGCTGTTCTTTTGGTCGGCCGGTGCCGATACGGTCGCAAACACGCAAATTAAGCAGGTTTTCAATCTGGTCTTCCCCTACTCTTGTTATGGTGCGTCTTACTGCTGACAAGGTAATTTCTTCAGTATCAGCAAAAAACATGTGCCAGCGCACTAAATTTTCGACAGTATCAGCGATTTCGCGTGGTAATTTAAGCCTTTCTAGAATAGCTTTTGTCATTCTAGCTCCTACCACTTCGTGGCCAAAAAAGGTATAAAGCTTATTTTTGCCGCCCGTTCTTCTAGTAGCTGGCTTGCCGATATCGTGTAGCAAGGCCGCTAAGCGCATCTCAATACCGTACCCCTTATCAGCTGCCGCTTGGAGGGTGCGCAAAAGGTGTTCGTAGACATCATAAGCATGTATCCCACCCTGCTCGCAGCCAATAGCAGCTTCAATTTCGGGCAAAATATAAGGCAATAAGCCGAGCTTTTCGAAAAAAACCATACCTTGCATCGGGGTATCCGAAAGCAGTGTCTTTTGCCACTCGGTACTGATACGTTCGATGGCGATTTTTCCCAATCTTTCACGATTGCGCACAATTCCTTCAATAGTTTCACTATCAATAGTGAAATCAAGCTGAGCCGCCAGACGCACCGCTCGCATCATCCGGAGAGCATCTTCGGCAAAACGTTCGTTCGGATCCCCGACCGCTTTCAGTCTTTTGGCCTTCAAATCATCAATGCCACCAAAAATATCAACAATTTCCTCAGTTTTTATACGAAAAGCGATAGCATTAACTGTGAAGTCTCGGCGTGCAAGGTCTTCTCTTAGCGATACACCAAAGGTGACAGTATCTGGTCGTCTGGCATCAGTGTATTCCCCTTCGCTGCGATATGGCGTGACTTCAATTACACCAAGACTTTGGTCTTCGCTCTCAGTCTTTACCCCGACGGTGCCGTAGTCGTTGTTACAGAAACTTTCAGGAAATAAGGCTGTAATAGCCTCTGGTACAGCATCGGTGGTGATATCCCAGTCTTTTGGCTTTTTACCAAGCAATAAATCACGTACACAACCACCGACTAAATAGGCTTCATATTGGGCTGCTTCCAGTTTGCTGGCGATGTCTCTAACTTCCAGTGGAATATCGGTAGCTTTTATCATAAATTAATTTCTAACATTGTAGCAGAAAAACGTTGCAATTTCGCATTTAGCACCGTATGATTGACCACATTGCACCCGTGGTGAAGTGGATATCATTACTGTCTTCGGAACAGTCGTCGGGGGTTCGAGTCCCTCCGGGTGCACAAATAGAAAAGACCCTTAAAAGGGTCTTTTCTATTTGTGCACCCGAGTACGTGACTAAATGTCACGTACGGGAGGGACTCGAAAAGGTTGTCAGCTTCGTTTGTGAGCTTTGCGAAACAAACGAACGACAACCTGTACTGGTCCTGTAAGGACCGAGTCCCTGATCGACACCTAACTCGTGCCATGCACGAAGAATATTAATGAAACGCTTATCTCACTTTGCATAGACTTAGCAAAAATTAAAAAGGTTATATAATTTACATATGAAGCTTTTTTCTAAAAGAAATGACAGGTCTCAAGATAGATATTCGATTCAATATAGAGAAAGGATAGGATCATCCTACGGAAGGAGAACGGAGATTGTTAGTCAAAAGACACGAACACGCCTAGTTTCGCTAATACGTTTTTTGACTAGCTCAGATCATTTTCTGGAGCAGTACATTCTGATTGATAATAAAAAAGAGAAAATCCATTATTTTAATCACAACTTGCTAGATAATTTTGCGGAAGCCGAACTTGGTTACAAGTTTTCGGCTTACTTCAAGTTCTTCCCTTTCTTATTTAAGAAAACAGAGATTGTTCCATCTAGAAATTCAGATGATGAGGAAGAAAGTCACGACGATTATGTCCTGTTTGATTTACTTGAAACAACAATTTTATTTTCTAAATCAAAACAACGAGATGACGTTATTCAAAGAATTAACGAAATTCTTACAGAAGAGAAGACGGGCTTTTGTATAAGCAAAAACTTAATTACAAGAGAGGGTGGTGACGACCTTAAAAACATTTCTCCTCAACTCAAGGATATTCAATTGAAGACTAAGATTGCAGCTTACTTTGATTTCTTTGAAAAAGATGAGTTTGTAAATGCTGCTAAGATTTCGGCAGATATAATTAACATCGTTTTTAGTGACGAGAAAAGCAACAAAAAAGTAAAGATTAAAGATTTAACAAAGGAAATTTCTAGTCATGTTGTTAATAACAAACTCGAAAAATCGAAAAGAATTACAGAGTTTGAGAATATCCTTAACGAATCACTTAAAACATCAAATACCCTCAATAATCAAATATACGATATACGTCACTCAGAAAAAGACAGAATTTCTGTTACAAATGATTTTCTCTACAAAATGATTTGTGTCAATAATATTGCCTTAATTGAGTTTGTCCTCACTAGCCTTAAGGATAGGTTCATCGTTAGTGAAGATTGGGAAAGTATTAAAGATTCGTACATTGAAAGATATAAAATTAATAAGAGTACTTACTACTACATTCCAGACAAAACAAAAGAAGATGAAGATGGAATTGATCCAGACGATATCCCATTTTAAGTGTGAGCGAGAGGCATAGATTTTAAATTTCGCAATCGCCATTTTCGTTCAAGCAGAACAATCCACTAAATGGTTCTAGTCTTAACGACTCAAAATACAAATCTTGCTATACTCAACCATATGGAACAGTTTAAATATCCATCTGACCAGTTTTCATATAAGTACTTAATTGGTCCAGTGCTCACAGAAGAAGAATTAAATACTCCATTTGAGGAAGGTAATTGCCGCTTTGCATTACAATTATATTTTTATAGAGTCCACAAACTGTTCTTTGAACGTGACCAAATCTATTTACCGGGAGGATATAAGGTCTGGGGTGATTTCGTTTTTGAAGAAGAAGATATAGATCCAAGTGTTCTTAAGTCTGGTGATGTTATATTTGCTCAGAATATTCGCAATAAAGAAGATAAAGAGGTTGATAAAAGTTTAGAGCGATACAAAGACAAAGACGAGTGGTTATACTATCTCCATTCTCTTATTTATATAGGCACCATAGATGGCGTACCATATGTATGGCACGCGACCCATATCGCAGGCGGACCTGTTGTCTGGACATGGGAAAAATTCCTGCACTATTACAAACCAATTTCAGTCAAACGTATTTTGAAGTGAAAGATAAAAATTATCCCCCACCGCTGTCTCAAACTCAGCAAAATTTATTTGATATAGTGTAACTAACATGTCACAACTCTGGATAAATTTTATTGTTGTTATTTCCATACAGTTAATAATGCTCGTCATTCATGCTTGGCGGGAAAAGAAGCTAAAGCAATTACCAAAGATTTTGCTGTTGGGTTGTGGCATTGGGGTTGTCTTCGGCATTGGTTTTGATTTGTTTGTAGGCCACTTTTTAGGTTTATATTCATATTTATTAGGCTTCACGTTTCCTTTTTTGTTTTGGAATGGTCTATTGTCTTATGGTTTTATGCAAGCAAATGTACTGCTTATGCAGACAGCAAAAATCTGGCATTTTTACATTTGGTCTGTAATTGTGGGTTTGGCCTATGAAATAACTAACTATTTTTACCCAGTTTGGTCATGGGAATTTTCTTCTGGCTTATTGGAGTATTTGATTGTGGTTTTTGTACTTTATGCTGGACTATCACTATTGATGGCCTTAATTTGGCATGTGGTTTTGGGGCATAAATTCTCTTTCATCAGAAAATAAAGATATCATTTTGGTATGGAACTCTCCGAACGCTGCATCTCCCAACTAGAAAAAGAAAACTGGCCATATATCTATGAGTGGCAGGATAAAGCTGGTACGGCGTACCCTCTGCATAGTCATCAAGGTAAGGTAGTGATTTTTATTACTGAAGGATCGATCGATTTCACTATTGATGGACAAACCAAGACGCTACGCACTGGTGATCGCTTTGATGTGCTGCCGCATGTCCCCCATTCTGCTGTCGTTGGTCCTGCCGGTTGCCAATTTGTTGTTGGTGAGGAAATAGATGGAGACAGTTGACAATACTATGTTGTCGAGTACTATAAGTTGAAATATGCGATTTATACAAACAAATTGGCGCACATCACGTTTTATTTTTGATAGAGCGGTGTTTGTATTGTACTAAGTTTTGAATGAGTAAAGAACAAAATCCGCTCTGTGCAAACAAGCGGATTTTGTTCTTTAACAGCCACAGGAGGCGATGATGACGACCACTTTCGATCCAACGCACTACCCCATTACTGGCGGACCAGATATCTGGCAGCTGATCCAGCATATCTTTCGGTTGCAAGGCAACAAAGAAGGCATGCTTATTTATTCAGAGGCATTTTCTTCTGTACACGACGCACAAGATGCCTATACGGGTATTGCGTGGGGTTATGGCTTTAGCAAACTAAATGGCACAAAGCTTCAGGTGGAGTCTGTTGAACGAGGAGTGAAATGTGTGCATTCAAAAGGGTGCTCGCGCTATGATTTTTCGCTCACTGGGCACGTGACTTTGCGCAGGGGGTTGGCATCTGCACCAGTGGCTCTACGCTATTGTCCGTATTGCCGCTTTGGCCATCTTCAGCTGAAAGGTGAGATCGTATACGATCCGCTCTGATGATTCCCGACCAGTTTTCCACTGGTCGGTATTTTTCCATAAATTAAACACTCGTCATAATATATAATATACAAACTTTGCAGTAGCATTTATGGCGCGGTACAAACAAGAAGCCTACGAACAAGCCATTGCCTTTAGAAAGCGAGGCTTTACTTATAGTGAAATAGCCAAGATTTGTAATGTTTCGCGTGGCACCGTCAGTAATTGGCTCTCGCCCCTACCCTTTTCTGAAGTGGTGGCAAAAGATAATGCTAAAAAGGCTATTTTGACCAACACCAAACGGCTGGCGGCAATAAATAAGGCGCGTAATACCGAGCGTGCCCATAAATACACAGAAGCCATACACCAAGCTGAGTCTGAATATAAACATTATAAAAACAATCCCCTCTTTGTAGCTGGCTTGATGCTGTATCTGACTCTAGGCGACAAACATGATCCGCGGACTATTCGCCTATCTACGAGCGAATTTGGCCTTCATAGGACCTTTATTACCTTCTCTTTGGAGTATTTGGCGATTCAGAAAACTGATATCCACTTTTGGCTGCTTTTATACCCTCAGCACGACGAATTAGCTTGTATGAAGCGTTGGAGCAAGAAAATCGGCCTATCCCCTGCCCAATTTTATAAAAACCAAATTGTAGAGAGTAGATCAAACCGCAATAAGATACATTATGGCATTGGTAATCTTGTATTTAACAGCACTCTCCATAAAAAGAAGCTAGAACACTGGATGAAGTTATTAAACAAGGAACTTTAAAAGTGAACTAGTTTGATGTACTATAATAGTACACATGAGAACAGATAAACAAGTAGCTTTTTCTCTTCGCAGGCAAGGTAAATCTTACAACGAAATCACCGCAGTCCTTGGTGTATCCAAGAGTACTCTTTCAAGTTGGTTCAAGGGTGTTGATTTTTCTAAAGAAATCAAAGATTCATTATCAAGAAGAGTTTATAAAGAAAGCTCTTTGCGATTGAAGTCTCTAAATGCAGTGCGAGGTGAGCTTCTGTCAGCGTATTATGATCAAGCTGCACAAGAGGCTCAAATTGAGCTTGATTTGCACTGCAAGGATCCCCTATTTGTTTCTGGAATCATGCTTTATTGGGGTGAGGGAGATAAACTACATAAAAACCACACAAGGTTTACAAATACTGATCCAGCAATGCTAAAACTCTTTGTAGCTTTTTTGATAAAGTATGGCGGCTTTAAAAAAAGCGATATGCGGTTAGCTATATTTATCTATAAAGATCTCGGTATTGAAGAGTGCAAGCAATATTGGCTTGAACAAACTGGTATTAGCAATCTACACAAGCCTATGATTCTGCCGAGCCGCGAAAAGCACCGTAAACTGTTGTATGGAACCGCATCAGTCATTGTTATGAACACGTATTTTAAGAAAAAGCTCTTATTGTGGATTGACCAAATGCCCAAAATGGTATTAAATACAGTACCTTCGCAAGAAGCATAGAACAAGCGGCCATAGTTTAGTGGTAAAACGCCTCGTTGCCAACGAGAAAATGGGAGTTCGATTCTCCCTGGCCGCACGAGTACAAAAATGAGCGCCTTTAAGGCGCCATTTTTGTTCGTTCGGCCAGCGCAAAGCACCTGCGTGCTTTGCGTGGAGAATCGAACGCCAAGCGATGTTTTGGCTATCACTAATGCCAAAACAAGTGAGGCGTGTCCCGCGGTGCCTGCTAGATTATGAACGCAGTGAAATAATATAGCATTGCAACCGTCAGGACGATTTCAGGTCACCTTTTCACACCATCTGTGCATAACCTTCTTACATGTGCATAAAGGACAATGTCTTAAAGACAGGCTTCTTTTAAAAATACGGCTTAATATATAGCTATTGCGACCCAAACCGTGGATAACTTTTTGTATTTACACGTTTCACGTGGCACGATTAAGAGTTATTTCACGTGAAATAAGGTTATTCTGATCCTTGGGCACTCATTTTTAGATATTTAACTAAACTACACTGCTTCTGCACCCGTAATGTCTATATAAATAAAGCCCATAAAGCTGACGGGTGATATAATGGTGTCACATGGAACAAGGCCAAGCAAATAATAAACATAATAAAGAAATTGGTGCTTGGGGCGAAAAAATAACGGCCAACTACTTAAAACGACACGGATTTATGATTGTTGCCATGAACTACTTGAAGAAATGGGGTGAAATCGATGTGATAGCAAAGAAAGATGGAAAGATCCACTTTGTGGAGGTCAAGACAGTTTCATATGAAACAAAAGAATACTTAAATAAAGCAGTTTCATATGGAACTTGGCGGCCGGAGGAGAATGTCCATCCTTATAAGCTGAAGAAGCTTAGTCGAGCTATTGAGACTTGGTTGGCGGAATATAATTGGGAAGGAGATTGGCAAATTGATGTGGCTGCGGTAAGAATTGTACCACGTGAAACATATGCCACCATTAATTATATCGAAAATATCATTATTTCTTGATTTTTAGGTGTTCCATATGGAACTTTAAGTACTATGTTATAATTTTGCATGAAATTTTTTGTAACTGGGAGATCTTCTAACATTTCAGAAGTTCAGCGTGTGATAGCTACTATTAAACAAAATGGACACGATGTAACATTTGACTGGCCTCCTCTCCCGTCAGTAAAACCATATAGAGAAAAATCTAATTTGGCCGCAGAATTTGCAGAGTCTGCTGTTTCGGAGATTATAAACGCTGATATTTACATTATATTGGCTCATGATGATGGAAATGGTGTTTTCACAGAGTTGGGAGCGGCTTTAGCAACGGCTGAAATTGGTAAAAAGCTAATAATCTATGCTGTTGCACGTGAAATACCAGACGCTATGTTTCATTATCACCCTTTGATACACTGGAAACAATCGGTGGAGGAGGTATTTGATGAAGTTTTTTAAAAGAAAAGCTCGTTCCATATGGAACGAGCTTTTCTTTTAAAAAACTTCATCAAATACCTCCTCCACCGATTGTTTCC
>JACCDR010084019.1_pt1 | contig 91339 bp, 65 predicted proteins | sample 7446431 | NCBI WGS metagenome assembly JACCDR01 (sample SAMN15323443, study PRJNA562643) | freshwater metagenome | isolation source: river surface water | place: USA:Blue River Watershed | collected 2017-08-17
CCGCGGTAGCACTCGCGGCAGCACTCGCGGTCGCCGGAACACTCGTCGCGCGTACGATGCGGATGTTGATGCCATGTAAGCTTAGACACATCGAACGTTCCTCGAACGTTGTGTAAAGACTGCATGTGGCTTTACATTTTTTTGCAAGGCGGGGAAGCATTTTACCAAAATTGAAGCCATTCCACAGATATACACAACGTTCGAGGAACGTTCGAGGTGTCTAACCACAGACATCCACTACAAACCAGTCCGAACCCCACTTTAAGCCCAGAGAATTAAAAATGTCTTATATCAAAGATAACTTCGCTGGAGCTGTTCAGTTCTGCTCGGAAATTTTCCTAGAGAAAAGTAGCGCCAAGGAAATGATATCGGAATTCAATATTCGAAGTGATGAGCATAAGCGACTCATTGAGTCAAACTCTAAGGCAACCAGAGACTTGGAAGAGAAGACCAACGCACTTGAAACGAAGATGGAAACCAACTACAAGGAGCTCAACACTAAGATTGACACTATCTACGAGAAGCTTGACACAAAGATTGACACTGTCTACGAGAAGCTTAACGCAAAGATAGACACTGTCCACAATGAGCTTAACGCAAAGATTGACAGTGTCCACAAGGAGCTTGACATGAAGATCACTGCGCTTGACAAGAAGATGGATGGCATGCAGAGCAAAATGGATGGCATGCAGAGCCAGCTTACTGTACTTGGCACAAAGGTGGATAAAATCGAAAACCTGCTTTTGGTTATTCTCCAAAAGCTTGATTCCAAGTAGTCACAGTTCGAACATCAGGTGGCGAAGTGTTGAACACATCGCAGCAATGCATGTTGCTTTGCATTTTTTTGGCGATGTGATGGATGCTGCTTGAGGTGGTGTGTATTTTTTTGCTATGGATCATTGTGGATCAATATAGTGCTTTGATCCAATATAGTGCAGCCCAGTGATGAACACTCAACCCCGCCAAGCAAAAAAATGGTCGACCTTGGTGACTTGGTCACTTGTGTTTGCTAGCTGTATGTCCGCAGCAAGTGCCGAGTACTGCAATGTTCCATCCATGACCAGATACACCAAGGACACTCCAGTCCACCGCTTCATGGCTAGCCAGCCGCTCGCCGCGTGGTACACTGATCGTGATAGCAACCATGTTGAGAACTTAGATCGCATGATAGGCAAGTGCGCCGGTCAAGGCAAGGACCCATTAGTTGTTATCTATGGACTGCCAAACAAAGACTGCGAGGCCGGCGAGTCATCTAGCGGGTCTAACAAGAACAAAGAAGATTACCTTCGCTTCATCTCATCATTCAAGCAGACAGTTGCCAAGCACGGTAATGCTCCAGTGACTGTCATACTTGAACCAGACGCAATCAATCTGTCTGTAGGCAAGTGCGGTACCGCTAACCAATACGTTGCTAACATGGTCGCGGCCGCCAACCTTTTGTCCGCCTCTGCAAACATCAAGCTATATGTGGACGTTGGCTTCTGGATGATAGTCCCTGGAAAGATTGAGGTGATTGTGAACCTGTTGCGCGACATGAAGATAAAGGGAGTGAGCCTGAACCTATCTAACTATCGTAGTACTGCTGAGTGTCGTCAGCACTGTGATTTGATTCGACAGGTGAGCGGCAAGGACTACACATGCATCATTGACACTTCACGCAACAACAATGGACCATCTCCATCTGGCGAGTGGTGTAACTTCAAGGGCGCAGGCATTGGCGAAAATTCAGCTACGAGTGCATATCCCATAGATGCATTGGTGTGGATCAAGCCCGCCATTGAAGTAGACGGCAAATGCCAAGGTCGCGCCGAGAGCTACCAGACGTCGGCAGATGCCGGCAGTGCTGTTGATGAGTGGCTAGACATTCTATGGGCTAACGGATTCTACAAGAACACTCCCGCAAACACTCCCGCCAACACTCCCGCCAACACTCCCGCAAACACTCCCGCCAACACTCCCGCCAACACACCCGCGACCACTCCCGCCAACACACCTGCTAGTACTCCCGCAAACACTCCCGCCGGTAATGTGCCTGTCGAATATGTTGTCCATCGAGTATGTGCATAACACTTGGAGTACTTGTCAAGCTTCTCCCGAGCAGTTCGAACCTTGGTTACATGCAGCTTTGCTGCGTATGAGTGTATGCTGTTTTTTTGCCAGGCAATCGTGGGTTCAAACTGGTTCGACTGTTTGGAGAGGTGGTTCAACTAGATCCGTTCCCCTCATTTGGATCAACCTGCATCGCAATTCGCCGCACGACTGGAAACAATATCTGGATCCCATATAAGTGATTTGGATCCATTTGCGATCCCTTTGGCCAGTTGTTGTTTGCCCTGTGGTTGCAATGCGTACTCTTACTCTATCTCAGGACAACCTAAATGTGACTACTGCGTTTGGCGGCAAGCTGGTATACAACGGCACGATCGGCAAGTATTACTTCGGCGATGGAAATCGTTTTCAGCGAATCTTGTCAATGACTGGTGACCGCGTTGGCGTGAACACCTTGACGCCAACATACACTGTGGATGTAATCAGTAACACTGACATGGTGATGCGCTTGGTGTCCGATGGTGAGTACGCGAACTACGTGTTGGGCAATGGTTTGAATCTTGAGACTAAGAATTTCAACGTGGTGAATCACTCCCAGACTGGTGGCCTGTGTCTTGGTGGCGTGCGAGTGGTATCCACCGCCGGCGAACTGAACTACGTCTCCGGCGTAAGCGTTGGTGTTGCGAGCGCAAATCGCGCTTTGGTGTTGGACTTGAATAAGTCAGTCTCTGGAGTGAATACCATCTCGTGCAGTAGTGTCGTCAGCACATCTACAACATCCACATTCGCAAACATTACAAGCGCTAGCGTCGGCAGTCTAACAGCCAGTACACCGATCCCAGTTGCATCTGGCGGAACTGGATTAGCAACATACTCTAAGGGCGACATCATTGTCGGCGTCAATGGCAATGCACTGAGCCGCATATCTCTGCCGGCATCTACTGGCATGCAGTTGGTTAGCGATCCGTCCGCACCGGCTGGCGTGGCCTGGTCATCTCACATGCTTCGAAGTTACATCTCTATGAGCAAACCAATACGGGTGTCTGCTGGAATATTCACAATTGACCATATTGATTGTAGAGACTACTTGGATCGCGGATTCATCTCATTGAGAGATGTGGTCGCTGCCGCAAGCATTGACAACTTACTTGGCGGAGTGGTTGCAGGCGTGGTGTATCCAAATCCTGAGTCAAATAGCGTGGATGGGAGTGGCTTCACCGGGCTGAAGGTCAACGATAGCTTGGTTGTGAATGGTCAGGCTCGGAGAGTGTCAGCCGTCACTAGCGACACCAATTGCACAGTTATAACTCCATTCACTCTATTGAATCTATGGTCGCTGTCCGGCACGGCTGCAATGACGACTGCGCAGTTTCGATTTGGAACACGATCCCTTACGGCTACCGCTACAACTGCCTTTGCAACCCTAACAGCCAATCCAACCATTACAACCCCACCTGCGTGGACTTTGGAGTTCCATGTTAGATTTGCATCCGTCGCCGCCGCTCTTAGCATCGTGACATCTAACACTGCATTCAGTCTAGCGATTGGGTTGAAACTGGCTCCAGTTAATCTGACCATCTCACTTGGTCAAGGTACCACGTTCAACATAGCCAACGCAACTGCTCTGACAAGTACTACCATTGCAGCCAACACATGGTACCACTTTGCACTGGTGTTCAATGGTACTAACTACAGGGCGTTCATCAATGGCGCGCTCTCAACCACCATCACATCCACTCTACCAATAACATCCACCGCGATTAGATCAGTCAAGGTTGGCGGCGGTGCTTCAACATTCAACGGGTGGATAGACGAGTATCGCTTTAGCAATATTGCTCGCTACAGTGCGGCATTCACTGCGCCAAGTGCACAGTATGTCAGGGATGCAAATACTCTGTCGCTGAACCACTTCGAAGGCACGAGCATCACAAATTCTGATGACTGCAGCAATAGCACAAACACATTTAGCTATTCTCGGAACACTCAGTTCGCGTCTGATAACGTTCAAGTACTGCACTCATACGCGATAGTAGACAACGTATATGTTTCGCCACGGTCATCTGAGATTGATCTGGTTGACATACCGTCCAAGTACTCACCAACCGAGCTCACCATTCGCAAGCTGCCAATATATCACTGCATCACCGCTAGCGGCGCGTATCCTATCCATGTGTCAGCAACCGGTGATGGTGGGTGGTCAATATTTACGCCAGCCATTGGTATGATAGCCAACTCAACATCCACAGCAGCAGTCCCGACATTCATGGATGGGTATATTCCGTCAGACGCTACAATGGTTCGCCTGTTGATCACACACACGCATGTTGGCACCATATCGTGCGGTATTACTCTAGGGTCTTATGCGGAGTACGAGGCGACTTACTTGACAACCGCTTCGGCCAGCACCACTCAGCTGGTTGTGGAGATTCCAATCTTTGGACAGACAATGAGATCCCGCTTGACCGCGGCGGCCGGCACTACATCATTCAGTGTAGGCTGTCTCGGATTCTTCACATAGTGTACACCAAGTGCACATTATGTCAGGGCTCGAACGGTGGTTTGTAGAGCGGATGCTTGATCATTGGACAAAAAAACAAGCCAGCCACTTAGCTGGCCGGAGTGGTTGGCTTGAGTGGTTAGCAATAGGTGTCCACAATTTTTTTGAAGTCCTTCACAATGGCAAACAGGCTGTCGCACACTGGTTTGTTTGCTTGCGGTATGTTATGCTTGTCTGCGACTTCCTTCACGCAGGTTGATTGCAAGATCTCGCAGTTGCTGCGCTTGGCCACGCACTCCAACTGACTGTCATCCTTTGCGACCGCGATAGGTCGCTGCTTGATGTACTTGCTCCAAAGACCAACGATGTACATGTTTGTGACCGTGCCCTTGTTCACTAGATTGACTGCGCCAACGTGCTTGTCTCTGCAGAGATAGTATACAACTGGTAGCATGTCGTCTAAAATGGTTATCGAGTTTCCCTGCGCGCTGAGTCTGCGGTATCTGAGTAGCTTAGATATGAGTGACTTGGGGTGCATGCTACTGGCCACCGGCATGCGTAGTCTAATGATGCATGTGTTGTACGGCGCTAGCAGTTTCTCTGTGAGTACTCTGTTTTGACTGTAAGCACTTTGAACAAAGTTGGGTTCGTCCGTGTCCTTCCATGGGCCGCCCTCGTATATGCATCCGGACATGAAGACCGTGTAGTGCACTCCCGCCCGCCAACACTCGTGCGCGACTGTGAGAACGCCTATCGTGTTTGTCAAAATGAGATCTTGCTTATGTGTTTCATAGTGGTCAACGTTTGTCGGCGTGGCGTACCCGCTGGCGTTCACTACGTGGGTTGGACGGAACTTGGCTATGTCCATGCCTACTCCGCGAGCATCCCATGTGCGCGTCTTGCTGCTGACATAGTACACGCCCAGCTTATCCAAGGTCTTCACAAAGTGACTTCCGACAAATCCGCTAGCTCCATATACGAGGAACAGCGGGCGGCGGTGGTGCTGCGGTGGAATGATAGACATGACTAAGTGCTTGTTTCAAGCGGCACTAAAGCAAGCACTACAAAAAACTGTGAGTGGCCGCCTATCTCTGCTTTAAAATTGATTTTTAATTCATAAAGAAAGAAGTATAAACGCTCCACGGAGTCAACTTTAGCACCTTGCGCACCCCGCTGTTTCACCCACCGCCGTTCCTATCACTATGCGAACCAAGAGCACCATCAACGCACTACTCACTGTGGATGACTTCTCTCTGTTCGACACAAGCGACATCAACGCAATGATCTTAGATCTGCTCAAACAGAACTACGAGAACATCTGCTACGGTGGATACTTCATCCACACCGTCACACGCGTGCTGCACCGGTCAAGCATTGAGGCTAACCAGTTCGACACCAAGTTGAGTTTCAACATCAACGTGTGCATGGAGATTGACTGCGAGCATTTGATGCCATGCGAGAGCATCATGCACTTACCGATCATCAAAAAGACACCAGACGCGATCATTCTAAAGAATGATAACATCATCGCACTGGTCAAGATCAAACCCTCAACTCAATCGGTCATAGAGACCTTCAAGCTAGGAGACACGCTACCAGTCAAGGTAGGCAATGCTATCACAGACATAGGTGACAACTTCATCAAGGTCAACGCGGTGGTGTTCACACCCACGCCAGTAGAGGCCGCTTACAAATTGGTGAGCGCCAAAGAGCGGGCAGAACTTACAAACCAGATCAAGCTGCTGGTAGAGATGTACACTCAACACGTGCAAGACATCCAGGACAAGATGAAGACAAGCCGGCAAGACGTGGACAAGTACCTAGACCTTCTATGGCCTTACAAAAAGAAGTCAACCAACGCGGCAAACACTTTGGAAATAAAAGCTCCGAACAACGCGTCGAAGGCTTCCATGAGGTTGGAGCAACTCACAGCCATAGCATCCGCGCCGATTCAATCACAGGTGGACAAGATCGTATACATGGGTGACAGTTTGGACCAGCGCCAACGCATAGCCGGGAAGGTAGCGGTGCTTGACAGCTCGCCAGTTGCATGCGTAGATGTTGGCGTGCAGGAGGGGATCATCATCATGCTGCAACGAGAGAACAGGTTCCTGCTGGAAATAGCCATGGCGATGGAAGTGGACTTAATTCAAAACACTGAGCTGTCTCAGCTATACGTCAGTCAAAAAAAATGACAGACCAAAGCACCATGGCCTCAAGCGATGTAAGCGTTGACGCTTTCACAAAGAAGCGGTTTGTATGCGATACTGCATCCAACATGGGGAAGAAAGAGCTTGTAGACATCTACTATTTTTTGAAGAAGCAGAACCTAGAAGACAAGTTCTTCAACAAGGTCAGTAACGGGATGAAGATAAATCTGGACTTAATTCCAGAGAGCACACTGAACGCACTCTACGGATATGTCAAGTTCATGGCAGACACACAACTCCAATCGCAATGTTAGCGTGATATGCTGGCCACAATGATATCTTCGCCACCATGGCATCTAATCATGTTTGTACTTACCACCGCACACCGGCCGGCTCGCGCGCTGGACACGGGACAGTCCGGCATTTGCTTGCGCGGAATCGGTTGACACTTCAAGCATACCATATCGTCTCCGCAAGGTTGCCAGCCCATTCAATGACAGTACATCGCGTAGCTTGGCCGCACTGCTAACCCGTTGAAGCCCGAAACGGCCAGGTGAGGTTGGCTCTTTATTTTTTTCACGGCTCGCCACTTCAGTTATCTCCGTGTGTGCAGTGGTCTCATGCGCGTCACGGCTCGCCACTTCAAGCTTCTCTTGAGGTGTTATCTCCGTGTGTTGAGTGTGTGGAGTCTTATGAAAGTAATCGTCTATGATATCATCCGCGCGCAATGGTGCACGCCACTCGCCAAGCTGCGGATCTTGCTCAAGATATTCACTCAACGGAGTTTCAACCATCTCCCAGTCATTCGCATCTTCGCTGCATGTGTCACACGTGTCCGTCACAGTTCGAACCTCGTCTGTGACCACCTTGTGTGTTGACTTCGATGTGCTCATGTGATTGGGTTGGCTTGTCATGCATGTGTCCAATAGCAGATTGAGTCTGCTCACTTGTTGATACTACATGTATGTAGCACATGCTCAAAATTCTATGCGCTTATTCATCATGGCAAAGTCCTTCTTGGTCAGCAGCCTAGGATCAAACACAAAGAAGTTAAACCTAGATTGGGCTAGCCGGTATTGGCGGTACTCATTGACGCTAGACAGCCCGGACAGGCTAGCCACTGTGCATTTTTTCTTAGGGCTCCGGTTGTTTGAGTTCGATGCACTGCTGCTGCTCAACTCGCTATCAAACCACCTATTGTATTCAGCCGGTGGAGTCATGTCGCTAAATATCTCAGGACTCTCTGGAAGAGATGCTCTCTCATAGCTTGACTTCTCTGCGTGACTTGAGCGCGGTGATGTATCCAGATGGTTTCGGGATGGGTGATATAGCCCCATTTCTCTTGCAAGGTCTACGTCATAGCTGTAGTTGCTCGGCGTATCTATCTCTAGCATTGGGATGTATATGGTTGGTGTGTTGTCCATGGGTGTTGCTGGTTGGATGTATTGTATGGCGAATAATATATTCCCTAATCGGACCTTTCAGCAGGACGCGGTTGGCTTTTGTTTTGATCACTCTGCATAATGTCGCGACTATTTCATACGAGTTGGGACAGTGAAGAAGTTCCTAGTGGACTTGGTGGCGGGACTGGCCGTGTGGTCGGAAGTGGTCGGGATGGCGATGTCCCGTACTTTGCTCTAAAGGCTGAAGAGACTCCGATGCTCTACTCGCACGCAATTGATATCAAGGATGAGCTTGCTCGTCTTGTGAATGATCATTCGTTTGAGCAAGGTGGCCTTGGGTCGTCTGACTATCGCGGCAAGTCTAACGCAAGCGGTCGCAACTTGATGGACCGCTACCACTCAACACCTGCTGCTATCCAAGCGCTGTATGGTAGCGACGATGCGCTGAAGTCTATACAAGATATTGAACCGGCATACCGCGACCCGCGCGGGACATCCACCCTTCCAGATATGAGTCAGATGCGCAAGCACAGCGATGCTCGCCGATCTATCTTCGCCAAGTCATTTGTCGATGATGAGACCTATTCCGTACCCACCCCGGTTACATCTCAAGTCTCCATCAAGGCCGCGCAGAACAAGTTATTCTATAACGTGAAGAGTCGTCTAGCAGGGTTTGGCGAAGCCGTCGAGGGGCGAGTGTCCGCACAGCATAAGCAGACCAGTGACATTCCAACAGCTTACCTCGCAAAGCAGCAAGTGAAGCACACAGATCTAAGTGAAGGAGCGCTTGGTGTGGTTAAACCAGTTGCGCCTTCAACCACTGGGAACCAGTCGGACAACGCTTCAAGACTGGTAGTTCAGTCAGCCAAGCAAGCCAAACTTGCAGACATAGAGGTGAAGGCCAGTTCAAGCCTGGCGGATCGCACATACGCTGGCATGCAGGTTGCTCGAGCGAGTACCTTGAAGGATCACAAGCACATCAACTTACGTACAGACACAGACACTCACGCAACCAACGCGCCAACACTCTCGAAGCTAGGCAGAGTACCATCGGTAGAGTTGGCCAAGAGCGTGCTCACATCTAACAAGCGAGCCCTGAGAATATCTAACCTATCTAATGACTTACACCATCCGCGCAGTACACTACGCGTGGCAGACGCAGCCGCAAACTCGCGCGCCGGGAGAGAGAACAGCATTCTCTCTGGTAAGCGGGCCAGGGAAGTATACAAGAATTTGGCATCGGCCAGAGGCAGCGCTCATCGACCACTCTCTCAAAGTGTTCAACTTGCCAACAAAACCATCGACCGCACGAAGAGCTCACTAAGTGCCAAGAGAAAGAATCTCTCTAGCGACTCGACCAACTTACACATCAAGGCACCTGGAGTAAAGAACGCCCCGCACGCTATTCGTGACATGCGCAAAGCAGTCCATCTTGCTGACTTGAAGAGCAACCCCCTTGCTAAAGTGATTGAGCACATGCAGGCACCAACCAATGGTCACGGGTCACTATCCTCTCTTCAGGCTAGCAGGGGAGTTAACACAGCTTCGGGTCGCCTATGGGATCTGGAAGCTACTCACCATTCTAAGGCCAACAAGCAGCACTTAGAAATCAAACCTACGCCATACCGACACAACCTAGCCAATACACAGCATGCCCCGCGCCAGTCTACCACTGGAGGCAAGGAGAGTGACATGGCCAAGCTAGACCAGCTAACCATCATACACCCGCAGGCCGGCAAGAGCGTCATCAACAAATCTGCCTCTCGTTGGTCTGACAACACAGCAGCTTTCGGAGTATCCACGAGCGGGCGAGACCGACTGGCGGGCGCCAAGGCATCTGTGCTGGTCAACTCAACACCGGAAAGTCGAGCTAGATCATCTAGAGGCGTATTGAGTGAGACACCGTGAGCCACACCGTGAGCCGCCAAAGTAAGCTAAATTTGAAGGCGAATTCAACAATTACCCGCTACAGGTGTACCAACCAAAGCAACTACAGCACCCCACAACCCACTTTGAAGCATGTTCCACCTCGTGAACTACCTGTCAACCATCCCGGCCCGTGACACCCATCCTAATGGGAACCTGGACACCCTCCAGGCCATTCGCTCATACATGTTCAAGCAGTACATCAAGATGGCTGTTGAGAAGACGCCCACCACTGGGGACAGCCAACCGGTAGGCAAGTGTCGCGTTGGCTTTGTTGCCAACAAGAGCAAGAGTGACTTCAGCAATCCTATGGTTGCCGAATGCAACGGGGCTGTGATGGAATGGGACTTCGCCACCAAGAAGTTCAAGCCACTGGCATTGCCATCTCTCATGGTGGTAGGTCAGAAACTAGCCCGAACCACTATCTCCAAGTACTGCGAAGATGATGTCTATGACATGTTCCCTGTCTATGATGGGACTATCGTAAACATCTACTTCTACGAAGGCAAGTGGAGAATCTCAACAGCATCGTCTTACGATGTGACTGACCTTGTCTTTGTTGACGGCAAGACGTACAAAGATGTGCTAGAAGAGATTTGGGAAGCAATGAAATTGGCAGCCACTCCGGAAGGAAGCGTGTGGGACGGGTTGCTCAAGCACCAGTGCTACAGCATGTGCATCACATACCCGCCACTGCACCTGGCTCAGTCAAAGTACAACTGCGTGGTTACCAACTGCGTAGATATGCGCGATGACCCCAAAGTGATCACTTACGCTTCCTTCCAAGAGCAGATCCGCGAGAGTGGACTCAAGCTAAAGATGGATGAACCAGTCAGTCTCAAGACTGAAAGTGAATGGCAACCTGCTCGCCAAAAAACAAAGGGCGGCCACGCAAAGCGTTACGCGGGAGGCAAGGCTAAGAAGCGAACGGCTTACGACTGGGCCATGGCAAAGGCTGACTCGAAGGGTAGCATGGGTGTAATCCTTAGAGCCAAAGCAGAGTCGGTCAACGGCAAGAAGGTGCTTCCGGAATACCGAACACTGTTCTTCCCAAGTGAACTCTACAAGAAGATCAAGAAGTCGCTATACGTGATGGACTTCACAAAGAAGCTATCGTTCACAGATACCCTTAGCCAAGATCACAATGAGTCGACGGCGCGCGCGGAGACGTTCGCAGACCAGCGAGAGTTTGAGAATGGTAAGGTTCGTAGTATTTACAACATGCGAGACATCAATGCGCTGCACAAGTTCCTACAAGTGCACTCTTCTCAGCACTACCTGCAAGTGGTTCCCCGACAGAAGGACTTATTCGCGCGGTTCTCGGATTTCATTCAGTTCATTGCAGGATGCATTCATGACAACATCGCAGAGTTAGATGAGCTACACAAGTCCAGCCAAGGTGACAGCTACGCGTGGGACAAGTCGCCTATCTTGGAAGGGGAGCAGTACCAATTCCCGCAGGCGCAAAAGAAACTGGATCGACTCATTGCAAAGATTTGGATCTACATGAAGGAAAAAAAGATCATGCCTGTCAATGGACTAGAGTCCAAAGACAACTACGCGGTCATTGCAGACATGTTGCGCAACGTACACTGGCTGGATGACTACTACAGCTTGTTGTTCATCACGAATGGATGCGCGGACACGCAGTGAGAAACCACCTCGCTACAACTGCGCACGCGCATGGTATGCGCTGCAGCACCACATAGCTTGCTATGGTGGTGACTTCTTTTTTTACTCGTAGATGGTAGAGAAGGCAAGCTTCTTGCGGGCAAGTTCGCTTGAGACAGATGGTTGACGGTTGTACGTGGTAGTGGGCGCTGAGATGTTATCATTTACACCTCGAAGGTGCTCCATGCGAACGGCGTGGCGCTGGTTGTGCTTCTTCAACTGCTCAGCAGTGTGGTCAACAAGGGTCGACTTGGTGGCATGCCGAAGGTGCTTCTCGCTAGGGTCCAACCGACCGCTTACGGGAACAGGCGCGGTGTTGTGGCTGTGGATCGATGGACGGGCTTGGTTCATTTTATTTTATTCCAATGAGTGCAGGTCAAACCACGAGCGCTTGGCTTTGTGCAGGTGTGTATAGTAAATACGCAAAAAAAGAAAACGTAGATCTACTTAGACGTTCCACAACCACCTCCAGTGTGTATGCTTCTCCGAGCAGTGTTAACCACCTAGCTCATACTGTTGCGCATGTCATCCAGAGACTTTATGTTGTGTAGCTTCTTGATGAGCTTGACTATTTTTTTGATGGAGCCATCTAGCTGGTCCTGTCGGTCAATAACCGTTTGCATCTGCTTATCGAAATTCATTTGCATGACCTTGAACTCGAAGATAGAATCTTGACTCACGCGCTTGTAGATCTTAGAAGTGTTTGACAGTTTGATTGTGAACTCCCTGTAATACTTGTCGCCCGGCCAAGACGCCAACTTGGATCCGTATCGGATATAGTGTTCACCGTCTTTGGAGTATTGTAGTCTGATGAAACCACCCTTGACAAACTTGCCGTCCTTCTTGACATAAGACACGTGGCTGTTGTCCGGAATAGTTCGCCATTTGTCTTTGGGGATCTCAATACATCCGCGAAGCCACTCTTTGATCTCGGCGGCGGTTAGCGCCTTGCTGGACTGAGCTCCGCCATGCGCGAAGTCACTGGAGCTGGTTGTGGTGGGCGATTGGTCAACATCACTCATGCTAAGCAGTTGGTGAATGGTATATCAATCAAACCACCGCCAGTTGAATTTATGCGTATTGTAAAATAACTTCAAGCAAGCATAACACACCCATTTGCGCACTGCCCTGGAGAAACTTGATGCAGACCAATCACCCGCCACAGCCAGCCCCAGTGTGGACGCAACCAACACACTGCGCGGGAGTCGTCACAAGCATTGACGATGCCAAATTTATCTCATCCCTCATTCAAGACACAAGCGTGTTGGTATGCGATATGACTCATGACAGCGAGTACTCAATAGGCAGAGACCATACGGAGAAGGTATTATTCTTTAGACCAGACACACAGCTGGAGAACCAATACCTTGATCTCGTCGCGTATGGGGTAGCCCATAGAACAACCGATGGCATATTCATTCGTAATCTAAGTGCACCCATGCTCTGTGATGACACACCTGCGCGAGATGTCAACGCAGTTGGTAAGTGTGGTGAGCTCAACTCCTGGGACTTGGCGGACAACACCATTCTGGCTAAGGTCAGTTCACTGCTGGTTGGTAATCGCCTGCGAAGTGTGCAAGACATGGGCGTGTATGACGTTGTCAAAGTGCCGCCGTTTCACAGTGGATGCATGCGGCCGCTGGTCAGTGAGAGTGGCTATGCTGATACATGCATCAAGATACCACTGCACAACCACTCCCACGCAGCCGGTACGTATGGTCTAGAGATAACCGCGCAGAAGCATGCTGTTAAGTGCAACGGCTTCATGCCCTTCACTCTATTGACTACACTTGGTAACCAATCTGTCGCACTCGTGATGGAATTTGGTGGCAATACTCTTCAGAATACTCTTAAGAAAGGAAACGCGGCGCAAGCAAAGCCGTACACCGTTGAGACTGCAATGCCATGGGCGTTCACTAAGAACCACTTCGTCGAGTGCCTAGATATTGTGCGCAACATGCACGCGTGTGGGATCGCACACATGGATATGCACCTGGACAACATTGTTTGCAAGGGCTTCATCGACATGCACCAATCCAACACCGTGATCCAAGACAGACCAATCCATCCAAAGAATATTAATCTGGGCGACTCCCATTTCAGAATACCGACTCCTATCAATCCAAAGATTATAGACCTGTCTCGAGCCACAGTGGTGGATTGCAGCGTGCGAATAAAGAAGCAAGCCCTAGTCGACAAAATAGAACACAGGTTCAGCTATCAGACCGATAGATCACCGTACAGTGGCATACTGTTCCTGTTTGATCTATATGCTCTCGCACAGTCCGCACACCGGTGGAACATGGAACACTCGTCACCCATCGGCGTAGACGTAAGCACATTGACCAATACCCCGGTTGGTGACAAGTGGCTAGTAGACACCATGCAAAAAATAAAGTCCATAGCTCTGAAGACTATGGATGCGGGCAAGCAGTTCACCTTGAAGGACTACGATTTGGTCATCGGGTGGATAGGCCAAAGACTGAAATCCAACACGGCGAAGCTATAGGTGCGTCATAGCGAAGCTATAGGAATCTGTTCTCACAGCTAGTGCAGACGAAAACGGTTTCGCCCGTGGCAATCAGATGCACCTTGCGAAGTCTATCGCAGTCGCAAGCGGTACACTGCTTGCGAACAATAGGCGCTATCTTATCTTTGGCCGCCAGGTTAAGGTAGATCTCGCTCTTGTATAGAGACTGCTCTTCGCGAAGAGATACACTGCTCATGAGAGTATCTTCCGCGCCCGCGGGCTGTGACCATGCACATATCTCACAGACAAACAAGAGATCTACGTTAGCCTGGTTGGGCTCACTCTCAACGTTCTTGCGAAGAAGACTCGAGCAGTTGGGGCAGAAGTGCATGTTGGTTTACAATCACGTGGCTTGGTGTAGATGCCTTTGTTTATACTGTTTGAAGTAGTTACATTGACAAAAAAAAATCAACTTTGACGCCACCAAGCATATGTCGCGTCGAGCACATGCCAAGTGGCTGCTTACATGATCACCACTCGTCCAAAGAGTAGCTTCTTGGGCAAGACTCCATTTGTGGTTGAGCTGTATATGCTTCGACTTGTGAAGTCCAAGAGAGTGCCGTTCACTCCTTGCTGGGTGGCCCATGTGATTGTGAGCGACTTGATTTGACCGTATTCCGGCAACGTGATTTGATTTAGCTCATTGAGATGAACGTCTCCGTGCATGTGCAGCAGCATGCATAGCTTGTTTGTGATTGAGAACTCACATGTGGTTGTCTTCAGCATGGCTTTCACAATGCGCACCGAGTTAATGCCGATGGGGCGCGATGTTGAGTTCAATGTGTCTTGGCGACTGGCTGGCCAATTTCCGAGCCCGATCGGAGTGTCACTGGACTCATCTTCACTGTACTCACTGTCACTGTCACTGCCACTGTCACTATCGACATCACTGATTAGAGTAAACTTCGAGACGTCATGCGATACCGCCCAGAATGCGTTGTCGCTAAGATGCTTCATTGCAAAGTGCAATGCGCGTGTGGTAAATACCTTGAGCATATTGATAGCAAACCAATACGCTGTGCGTGTATTGGTTTTGAGCGAACCCACTACAGCTCGGAGTGCCACAAGCCACACGCATGCCTGCGCCAAGGGAGAGATCGAGTACTGGCTCGCTATATGCACGGCTGTTTGAGTGACATTGACGATCATAATCCATAGACTAAGGAAGTACATCCATGTTGCCTTTGTCATTGGTGCCCGATGTTCATATGGTGGGCTTGGTTGTGTGCTTGGTTCCGCTACTGACATGGTTTCTTTGGGGGGGCGCCGCCGTGTGTTATGAGTTTTGGTCAATTACATGTTAAAATTGAAGTAAACTACAAGCTATCAAAGCAAACACTGCCGCTCGCAGCTGTGTGAGTAAGTCACGTGAATAGTATATCCACCCCTGACCCATTTACCATGTCCGCTAGCGTGAAGTCTGCCCGCAACTCCGTGAAGAAGTCTCGTGAGGATAAACGTACATCTCTCAAGGATAGTAAGTCCGTCGCACCCGCCAACACTACTGCGGACAACGCAGTGGAGTCCCGGGCCGCAAGGGACCGGGGCCACGCAGTGGATGATGATGACAATCAGTCTGGCGAAGAGTACACCAGTGACAATGAAGACGAGTCCGAAGTCGCTGTCGACAACGTTGACATCGATGACGAACATGTTGGCGAAGACTATCTTGATGATGATGATGATGATGCTGGTGGGTTCGACGAAGAGCTAGACGACGCGTGGCGCACTTTGGAAGAGGACGACGACACAATCATTGAGACCATAGTTCCAGTGAATGAGCGAGTGACAAGTGATCGCCTTACTCGCTACGAGGCTGTTGAGTTGATCTCAATCCGCTCCAACGCTATCGAAAGAGGTGCGCAGTGCTATGTAGACACTACAGGCATCCGTGACCGTGTCGAGATGGCTAAGAAAGAGCTGTACGCCAATCGATGCCCTCTTCTAGTCAAGAGAAATGTTGGTCTCGGCTATGTCGAAGTGTGGGACCCGAACACCATGTCGAAGCCATTGTTGTGAGTTAGCCACTGACTCAAGCTGTGTGGTTGTAGGCTTCATTTTTTTGCCCGCGTTGGCTAGCCACTGGTGTAATTTTATTCTATGGACTACTTCCGCATGGTACACCTTGTGCTTGAGTGGTGATCCACATTTGTTGGCGTGCCTGTGGCCATGGGTGTGTGCTGTATTTGGTCGATTTAGGGCCAATTGAAGGGTACTCTTGTTGTTTTGAGTATCCAATTCGGCTCAGGATCCCAAACGCTCAAAACTCTCGTCTGTAGGGCCCTTTCTGCAGATTCCTGCTCGATAAAATTGAATTCAAAAGTCTATAGATAGCTATAGGTAAAGCCAAGCCTTTCCCCCGCACCCATATCCTTAGTCCCCACCGTCTTATCTCTCAAGATGTCTGTGAGCAACGAGTTTTGTGCTAAGAACACCGTTGACTTCAAGAACATCACCCAGTACAGCCGCAATGTGAACACACTTGCTAAGCTTACGTTGGAGAACTCTGATTCGTGGCGCAACCTTGAGGCTTTTATGAAGCCTCACCGCGTCCAATCTGGAACCAGTCTTGTGAACGTGACTGCCCCTGGTGGCAGTTACTGCATCGAGAAGGGGACTGACTACGAGACCATGTTTACCATGCTCAGTGCATGTGCTAAGGAAGGTCTTGTCCTCCATTTCCGCGAGCTCCAAATCGGAGGTCGTCCCGGTGACCTGGAGAAGGAGATTGGGTCTGGCATCATGCTTGACTTCGATATCTTGACTCCCGAGCCCAAGCCCTGTTCGCAGGTGCTGAGCATTGGTCGTCTTGTGAAGTATCTGTGGCAAGTCCTCCGAGAGATGATTCATCTCCGCGAAGATGATCGCATCTCTATCATGGTGACAACCAAGCCCGAGCCCGTGTTCAAAGCGACAGAGGCGAAGTTCAAGGATGGCCTCCATGTTCTGATTCCGAGCGTGCAACTCACGCGCGTGCAGAAGAAGATGTTCATCGAGCAAATCCTTCAGTCCAAGGAAGTTGATACCGTATTCCGCGAGGCGTACAACAACCAACTTGGCATCAAGGATGTGATGGACACCCAGTGCGCCAGCGTGCCCGTGTTCTTCTTGCACAACTGCAAGGAGGCCAGCATGGTCGCGCATAATGTTCACTCTCGGTACTACGTGCGATACCCACACATGGAAACCGAGCTGATGACTCCCGTTGAGCTAGAGCAATCTAACCACAGCCTCATCCGAGATTACTCTCTGGTGTACCAAGGCGTTGTAGTTCAGAAGCGCTTCTACAAGTTCACCGGCGTGTGGGCTGAGCGAGCCCACAGTCGTAGTCAGGCAATCACTCCTATCGAGCAAGAGCGAGATGAATCCATCAACACGTTCAACACGTACAACTCGTATGTGGAGGACAACATGGAGTACTACCGCACACTCGTGATGGATGTGTTGGATGCCAAGCGCGCGGAAGACCGCGGAATGTGGCGAGACACTGTCTTCGCCATTGCCAACATCAACGACGCGCTGCGTCCAGGCTTGAAGGAAATCGCTAGACAGTTCAGCATGCGTTGCGAGAGCAAGTACTCTACAGATGCATTCGAGAAGCTCTGGAAGGAAGCATGTGCTGGTAGCGGCAGTGGTAAGTTGTCTTACCGCAGTTTGATCTACTGGTGCAAGGCGGACAACCGAGTCAAGTTCGATGAGATCCGAGACACCGATATCAAGCAAGTCATCGAGAAGGATGTCTTCCACCGCGAGAACAAGCTTCTCAACGGCCAGCTGTACCAGTACCACTTCGCCTACTACATGCTACACCTCTTCAGTCAGAAGTTCTCATTCGACACGGACTCGACTGGCAAGATCAGTCAGTGGTACGAGTTCGTTCTCGAGAATGACTCACACGTCAAGGGAGAGCTGTACAAGTGGCGCCCTGAGAGTCGTCCTGAGAACCTCATGCTCTACCTCTCTAACAAGTTCCCGGACATCATCAACACGGTTATCCGTAAGGCTGAGGAACGTATGACGATGGAGAAGGACGAGCAGCTCGTAGAGTACATCCAAGGACGCATGCAGCAGCTGATGAACTCATCTCGAGGTCTATACCGCAACGACTTCAAGTACGGCATTGTGAAAGAGTGCGAGCCGCTCTTCCGCCGCCGAGGATTCATGGAGTCTATGGACAAGGAACCAGAGGTAATGGGTGTCGGCAACGGCGTTCTTGAGCTCAAGACGCACCCGCATGCCAGTGTCAAGCTACTCACCGGCTACCACGAGTACCGCATCTCTATGGGCACACAGGTCAACTACCGCCCGTTTGATCCCAAGGATGAATCCATCCAGAAGATGATGAAGTTCTTGAAGAGCATCTTCCCGCAGAATGAACGAGACGCGATGCACAAGCTCATGTACACGTTCAGTACGGGGCTAGATGGCCGACCGGTTGACAGCGAGTTCTGGCAACTGACAGGTGTCGGTTCTAACGCTAAGAGTTCGCTTATGGAGTTGCTCAAGACAGTCTTCGGAAAGTACGGCGGCAAGTTGTCCATGTCGGTGCTGACCGAAGGGCGACACAACTCCGCGTCTGCTAACGAACAACTGATGGTTCTCAAGACTGCACGATTGGCATTCTACAGTGAGACGAACAAGAGCGAGGTGCTCAACACAGCTATCGCCAAGGAGCTCACATCGCAGGAGTCCATCACAGGTCGAGGCATCTATGAGAAGCAGCAGACGTTCCGTCCTAACTGCTTGCATGTGATTACTACGAACCACCCGATGACGATCAAGACCACGGACCACGGTACATGGCGCCGACTGAAGTTGTACACCATGAAGATGAAGTTCGTGCAGAACCCAGACCCCGCTAACCCTCTGGAGCAGAAGGTTGATGAGAGCGTTGCCAAGGCCATGGCCATGGATGACAGTCTCAAGGAAGCAATGCTCAGCATCTTGGTTGAGTACTACAAGGACCTGCACGAGAACCACGGAGGCAGTCTCATGAACATTCCCAGTCCGACGATTGAGAAGGAGACGGCCAAGTACCGATACGAACAGGACATCCTCTCCAGATTCATCTGTGACAACATGGTCTACAGCGAACACTCGCAGCTCACCATGCAGGACCTGTGCGAGCTATACGAGCGATGGATTGAGGCACAGGTCGGCAAGGGTCAGGTGCCTGACCGAAAGGACACCATCGGGCAAATCCTAGGGAGCAGCCTAGTCAAGTTCATCTCGCGCACCAATACACGCATCATGTTCAAGGGAGTACGTGTACTTGACCTGTCTCTTCTGGATGACCAGTTGAGTGAAGGTGAAGAATTCTTGCGAGTCAAGCTAGGCATGCATGTGCCAACTGATGGAGATGATGGAGACAAGTACGACGAGTCCAAGTACAACCCATGCAAGATGTAAGTAATTGGAGAGCCAGCATAGCTGCATGCCTCCATGCTTATTTTTTGCTAGCCGCCACCGCGAGCCGCCACTGCTAGCCGCCACCGCGAGCCGCCACTGCTAGCCGCGCCGCTAGCCACGCCGCTAGCCACTTGTTTATGAGACCATAGATCAATGGTAGATGATATCATCTGTGGACTACATCAATCTGTAAACTGCCGCGCCGCGAGCCGCCACCGCTAGCCACTTGGTTGCGAGACCATAGATCAATGGTAGATGATATCATCTGTGGACCACATCAATCTGTAAGCTGCCGCCGCAAACCACCACCGCGAGCCGCCACCGCTAACCACTTGGTTGTGAGCCGCGCCGCCAGCCACCATCGCTAACCACTTGGTTGTGAGCCGCGCCGCGAGCCACCACCGCAAGCCACTTGGTTATGAGACCATAGATCAATAGTAGATGATGTCATCTGTGGACCACATCAATCTGTAAGCTGCCGCCGCCAGCCACCACCGCGAGCCACTTGGTTGTTATAGTGAGTGCTTCTCTCAGTAGTTGGTTGTAGTCTCACTATTTTTAGATGGATGATTCTTGTGAGAGTATACATCCAGCTGCATTGTTCTTCCCAAGTGAGCTGATGAGTAAGGTGGCGCAACGACCGCAAGCTGGTAGAGTGAGTATGTCGCATGGTGGGGATGGTTATCATCAAGGTATCGAGAATAAGGTTGACAAAGCTCTGACTCTGAAGCACGGCAACCTTGCCATTAGTAAGTTCGAAATTGTGGGCAGCTACTTCGTCAACCTCACATACAACGATTTCCACCAGAAGTCTTTGGACTTGAAACTGACGACCATGTCGCAAGGCCAGGCGTCTGCTACGGAGATTTATAAGAGCATCCTATCCGGATACTGCGACTTCACTAAGAAGCCAGAGTTCTTCAAGCAAACACTGCGCGGCATACACACGTACACCATCTCGACTACGAATCTATCTACCATGACCCACAAGGAATGTGTAGACTGGGTGGTTGCCGAACTTGTGCCGGCCAAGTTGCTAGCATCGTTTCGAGAGAATCAGAAGAACCAACTCTTCCATGAGTTCATTGCCCTGTGCGTTCGCAAATTCATGTCGACTATCGTGAAGCAATATCTGTCGACCGTATTTGACTTCCGCGACCAACCGTCGAACGTGACAATCCTGCAGAACGAATTTCTGGATATCATATGCATGGAGAAGGAGCGATCCTTTGCCAAGTTCATTGACCCAACAGAGTCGTCAACGGTGCCGGCGTCGTCATACAAGCAGAAGATCTCTGAGCTAGCAAAGGCTAAGCAAGAGATAGCCAGTCAAGCTGCAGTGATAACGAGACTAAAGACATTTGCCAAGACAACGGCTCATCAGCTGCGGCAGTGTCAGTTGGAACTAGATGCCCTCAAGAAATCTGCAAAAAAGAAAGAGGCACTCCCGCCCACGCCAACGCCACCTGCGCCCAAGCCATCGCCCACACCGGCACCTGCGCCGCCGCCAACACCCGCGCCGCCAGCTACTCCACTCATTGCACCTAAGCCAACACCCGCTCCGCCAGCCACCTTATCGCTTGCACCAAGTCTAGAGACAAACCCGGATGCTGGTAGTGATTTAATTCCACCCATGGATGATCTTGTAGATATGGGCAGCTACAGCGAGTTGCCTGATGACTCGGGCATGTCGTTGTTCGAAGATCTTCTTAGCACTTAGATAAATAGCGAGGTGATGCAACGCATACCATGCGCGTGCGCAGTTGTGTCAATCTTATCAGCTTGATAGGAATGCGTCTATGTCGCTGTCACCCGTCCCGAAACTGGTTGAGTGTTGCGCGGGGGTAGTTGGACCACTGCGTATAATAGTCGGAGTGCTAGCAGCATTGCTCATCCAAACGGAGAAGTCTTGCTCGGCCGCTCCGGTCTTATTTTTTGCCACACCCTTGGCCACAAATCGACTGACTCCCAGCATGCACACAAGTACAACTATATATCCGTAGACTAGTCGCGGGACTAACTCGGAGTTGATAGAGCACACCATCAGTACTAGACCTATGCATGCAAGGCTTGCGACTGGTATAGAGCCCATCACGCTAGCAAGCACCTTGTTTCTATCCAAGGCATTCCCAATGTCTATCGCTGTGTTCCCGATACTAAGAGTCATTTGAGTTACTTCTACGCGTATATACTATGAGCCAGCAAAGCCGCGTATGATCCAGATTTAGCTAGCCAGTTGCGATGTGGCTACATGCGTGTGTCCAGCTAGAGCTAACATCACTGGCAGCTCGGCGATGTGTTTGGCGTGATATAATTTCCACGAGAATAAAATACTAATGTGCCTTGGCCGGCTGTGTATCAGATCATCTCTAGCAAATGCGCTGCGGTGGTTAGTCTCTAGAGATATATATAGATCTCTTCGACCTACAAGAGTGACCATTCCCCATTGTATAACCCCCCCTAATCCAAAAGCCACTGCTATACCATGCATATGTGTCACAATATGGCTAACCCATCCGCCCACACAGTGCCCGCAGTCAGCCCGCCAATTGCAATCCGGCAGAGGCGTTCACCTCTAGTGGCCATCATAAAAAAGGGGAGCAATGCTCCGCTAAATGTGTCAACTACACCAACCACATCAATCACACCAGCTATCAATCTCATTCAGAAGCCGCTGCCAACCCCCATGAGTGGCCTATCTGCGTACATTGATATTATTCAAGATCCTTCCAGTGATGACAGCTCAAGGCAATCCTTAGACAGATCACCTCTTACGATGGATCGCTATCGGTGGATACCTGCAGCGGAGCTGCTTAGGATGGCCAATATCTTATTTGACGCCGGGGGTGGCTCCAGTGATGTTAGCTCTAGCTGGACACAGATCAGTGACGCTGTCGATGCTTGGACCAATCTGGGGACGTATGCGTACGCCGCCCCGGGCGAGTTGTCTCCATTTCAGTCCAGTATATTCTATAGACAACTGGCCGAGCTCTATCCTGTTACTAGCAGTCCTAAGAAGCAAGGTGTTAAGGTGAACCTATCTTCGCGAGGTGTTGTCTATACCGATGACCTTTCCATGTTGACTACTAGCGAGTCCCATGCTCCCAGCAGTGTGTCGTTCCCCAAGTCTCCGGCGGGCGAAGGTCTGTCCATCACCAAGCGCGGGTATTTTGTGCCTGCTGGTTATCCGATATTGGTCACAGGCGTTACAGGCACTCTCGGCAAAATGATTCCCATATGGAGTGCGAGTCGATCCCCCTCCACTTGGAATGATCGGTTTGATGCTATATCCGTAACCGGCGCGAGTGCTAGCAACATTTTATCTGCTGCGTTGAGCGTGTACTGCAATTGGGAGTACATTGGTAAGTACCGTGCGACTAGTAATTTGACATCCGCCCAAGTTGATGCAGTTGTTGAATGTGTCAAGGCTGGCCAAGTCGGCACCGCGTTGCCTCCCGTCCAGTCCACCACTGCCAGCTCGGCAACTGCGAGTATTTCTTCGCTGGCAGATGCCGGCGTGTATATCCCCATGATGCAAGCGGGTACGTTGCCCGCGAGTGTGAGCAAGTACACTGCACTAGGATCATTCTATCTCAGTACTGCGACCAGAGATCTGTTTGACTCTTGGTTCATGGGGCACACTCACACACTTGCCAGCAAGCAGTTTTCAACCGGGCTAGAGATCGCTAGCGCGGCTGCTCGCGGCATGATGGCGTACAACAAGGAGATTAAGTCTCTGGAACGAAGGCGCATGATCCAGGCTCGCTGTTTGTTCATAGCCAAGACAAAGTACCCAAACCTGTTTAACCCGGCTAGTCGAGAGTTCATGTTCAAAGAGGACAAGCACTTTAGCCTTGACAAGTTACCGCTGCCGATAGCAACAGCTATTCAGATCGAGTTGGAATCATCCATGGACCAATACATCACAGCCACTCATGCCAATATGTTAACGTCATGCGAACACTACGCGATGGTGTCCAAGTGGCGAAAGGGTCACTACCAAGATCTAAGACTACTGGATGACATTAAGTCCATCTTGGTTGACGGCGACAAGGCGGCTCATACGGGCAACTGGCTTGTGTGCAAGATATGCGATCAGCGAGTAATGTGTCCCCATGAGTTTGAGATGAGTCAGACTGCGCCTGAGAAGCTACATGTCATCCGTAACAAGTACTGCAAGCGCAAGACAACCAACCACGCTAACAGTGCCGGCTGGCATTGTGACATCTGCGGTGAAGAGCTCAATGACAAATGGGACGCAGATGAAAGCGGTCTGGCGTGGGGCGACTATTCATCTGGGAGCTATAATAGTGGCAACCAATCCACCTCCAGCCAACAGTGGGGAATGGACGCGGACTCGCCGCAAGCAAAGGCCAAGCAAGTAGCTTACTTCGCTGTGAGGGACAGGATGAAATACACACCGACAGACGGCAAGTCGGGTTCGACCAAGCCGATAACCAGGCGAGAGATACAGCAAGTCATCGCAGATGTTGTATCGTACTACGCCGACAAGGGAGACCTTGCATCCAACTCGTCCAATAGATCTTCTGGAAAGAACACCGCCGCCGTCAACCTTGACTTGATAGTCATTGTATTCACGTATGCCTGCCTAGTAGCATGTAGCGTTCTGTCCAAGGGCGATATGTTGATATATGTCCCAGGAATGGTGTTCGCCGCGGATACTAGATCTCAGTTCATGGCTGCATTTGCCGCCATCCGTAAGTATCACGCGGATGTATCTACGATAGTGAAGGAAGACGACCTAAAAGAACTACTTGTCAGGGCTTACGGTGCGGTTCGCGCAGACATAGGCGAAATGTTGTTCAACGTGTTGATAGACTCGGCTGTGGTTGACTATGACTATGCGACTGACAGATATCATCGAATGGGTAAGTACATTCAGTCATCAAAGGGAGTGCCCAAGAATGGGTGGGCCTTCCCGGCATTGAAGTACTCCCAACCAGGAGATGCGTTGGAGAAGGACTGGCAATCATACGTGAGAGAGAGCTGGAAATTGTACGACGAGCTTGTCCACTCACAAATGAACAACCCCAGCGTCGGGCAGATACCTCTCAACGACAGAGAGAGTAGTAGTCTATGGAATAAATGGGTGAAGTCGTCTACTGAGATGATGGAGAGAGAGATGAAGATTGTAAAGGCCAACCATGTGAATATAACATATCCGCTCAGCAAGGGGCTGATATCAAACGCGAGATATTACTACGCCGAGAGAGACGCAGCCAAGCGAAACCTCGCTGTAAACATCTGCATGGCCACGCGCGGTAAGCATCGGTTTGACAAGTGGGTTGTCATAACACCAGGTGGCAAAGAGACGCTATCCAAGAAGCAGCTGGGCAAATATGTTGAAGACATTGAGCTACGAAAGAAAATCACATGGCATGACAGGCAGTGCAGCGCATGTGGCAAGACTGTCTTAGAGCTCAGAGGCGGCAATGTCTCTAACCAAATGGTCGCGACCAATCTGAAGAAGGCCATAGATGATCATCACGACGCCGGGGCGTTTTACTCTATGTTCGAGCACCGGTGTCTGGTAGACGGCTTCCACGAGTGGAAGGACAATGGTAAAGGGAGTGAGGTCGTATGCACCAAATGCAAGATGCCTTGGTCGGCGTGGTGGGGTAAAAGCGACTGGTACAAATCCCATATAGGTGCATATCAATCAGCTATCCTACAGAAGAAAAATGAATCGATCGCCAAGCTGCGCGAACTCAAGTCCACCTCTGCGCAATCAACTCACTCGCACAGCAATGTGCCTCTGACTAAACCAGTGGAGAACATCAAGGCAACATGTCGGTGGGCTGACGAGACCAGCAAAGGCAATGCCAAGGGGAACATGGAGGTGGTCATGGCGTTCAACGCAGAGTTTGGAATAGACGCAGCGGCGATTAAGGCAATCGGCAACACGGAAGGTGTTCAGCAAGGCGAAGGGTCTCCAGACGTCTGCTCGCCTCTACTCATTAGTCGCAAGATATACGAGCATGTGCTATTCGTCAAGAGACACCTATCTGTATGGATTGCGCTGTGCCGGTGCACGTTCACTGGGACAGTCTCGACTAAGAGTAGTGAGTACCGCGCGGTGTACCGTGTGCTGAGTAAATACAGTTCTAAGTTCAAAGAACTATGGGGAGAGTACGCCAACTCATCTGGCAAAAAAGAAGTAGGCGACCTGCCGAACGCACTCAGTCGCCTGCAGATGAGCGCACCGAGTCCGACGGTGTTGTTGACAACACTTATTGCCGTCAAGAAAGATAGCCCTGCACTGGCAAACTACCTTGTGGAGGCTATATTCGCTGTAGACGTACTGTACACCAAGTTTGATTACGGTGAGTTGAAGAAGGTCTTCCGGGCAGCAAACGTGGCAGACCACCACTTGGACGAATCTATGGATGAAGACATGGACACGGGTGATGACATAGACCTCTTCGACTACAGTGATCTATCTATGGACAACATGGCAGACGATGACATCGACGCGTGATTCACTCACCATGCGTTGCAAGCACTCAGTTGCATGTACTTGCGCGCTTGGCGATGTAATCTCTCAAGTCCGAAGAAGTCAACTTGGCGTGGTCGACTCCCCAAGATGCAAGTGCTGACCGTAGCTTGCTGTCGTCAATGTGATACCTGTGATCGTTGTAAGGTCTGTCCGCAACGTGCACTATTTGAGATGAGCTCCCAACTGCAGCCCGAATGTTTGCGGCTAGGTCAACTATGTTGGTCGAGTTGTTTGGGTTAGATGATGCAACGTTATATGTCCCGCTTAGACGACACTTCATGCACTGCAGTATGACACTGCATAGGTCACTCGTCATGATGTAGTCTCTCACCTGCGTACCATCCCCATGAATGTGTATAGGCTTACCCATCTGCGCACTGTTGAAGAACCGATCGATGACCTTGTGAGGCTGCCAGTCTCCTGCCATGTTGTTTGGTCTAAGGATTAGCCATTGGCAACCCGGATTGTACGACATGTTGTATGCGAATATCATCAACTCGACGGCCGCCTTGGAAGCAGAATATGGATTGGTTGGCATCATTGGAGATGTCTCTTTCAACACATCTAACCCGCCGCCGTAAACCTCATCTGTTGACATGTACGTAACGTGTAGAGTTGGCATTGCCTTAGTCGCTTCCAGTAGTATGGTTGTAGCCTTGACATTGTTATCTATCACGGCCAGTGGGTTTTCGTAAGAGATGTCAACGTGAGTAGATGCCGCCGCGTGCAACACATGGCTAACGTTGTTTGATCTGATCAGATCCTCTAGAGCCGATGGCGCCATGGCGCATATGTCTATGAACATCCAAGAGATATGTGAGGCGACGTCGGCCGGTAGAGATCGAGCCACTTCAGTGTAAGGAGTGGAAGCGCGAGGGTCAACCTTGTCGATGCAGATTATGCGGTCAAACCACTTGGCACACGGAGACATTAGAAAATTAATTCCAAGGTGACCAAGAGCGCCAGTAAGCAGTAGACATCGAACCATTCACAAGCAGTTCTAAGCCAACCACTGTGTGCAATTGGGTGGCGAGGCGTTGGCGGAAGTGGCCAAATTGTTATTTACACCACTAACATCACTATCTAAATACGACCTAAGTCAACCCATTGATCGTTACACTGTACACATATCTCTAGCACACATATCCAGCATGAGTGCCACTGCCAACAACACTACGGCTGCCACGTCGGGCACAGATAGTGCCGGAGGTGAATGGTTTGTGCGGACAGGCAAGAAGCACCAGCGTGTAAAGCCGGTGCTGTGTACGGACAAGCAAACATTCTGGCAATTCATCAAAGATGGTCGTCGGCCATTCATCGACTTCGGTGTGAGCAGTGACATCTTATGCCCAAAGATGTACTCGGGATGGATCTGTGATTGCAAAGACTATGTCCACATACGCCGCTGCGATAAGCTACACTGCCGTGTAGGAAAAAACAAAGTGTGCACCTACCTGCACGTTTGGAACATGCCAGACATTGAGTCTAGAGAATTATATGTTCGTCAAGTGAAGTGGCCAGGCGCTAACGCATACTAAGCCACCAACTTGAATCCGCTCTGAGAGCAAAATTGATTTTTTTGTGGATTTTAAATCCATTACACGCTACTTTGGTAAAGAGAGCACACACGATTTGTTTGCGAGCTTTGACAATGTCTGACACCATCACCCAGGCCAACAACCAAGTTAACCCCAGTCTGGTGATGGATCCGACACTTGACCGAGTTAACCAGATGGACATGCACATGCGGTCGCTGCCATTTACGTTGGACTCCAAGGTCTACCAAACAGCGGACAAGCCCCGCCGCATTGTCATGCTGATGATAGGTAAGGTCTTGGACAGGCACTCGGCATTCAAGCGCCTTACCCGAGAAGAGCAGAGTCAATGGGTCGAAGAGATCGAAAACAGCTGCATGCACAAGGCGCTCGAGAAGGCCAAAGAAGATAGGCTGTATGTTGATTGGGAGAACCCTCGCTTCACATACAACTACCAGCTCATTGTGTCTCGGGTCTCTAAGAACTTAGATATCGACAGCGAGGTCAACAGCGAGTGGTTGTTCAATGAGATACTGTCTGGCGAGATTGATCGAGAGATCATTGCGTCACTGTCTAGTGAGCAGCTCACAAATAAGTCTAGTGACATCCAAGCCATGATTGATCTGCGTCGCAAGCAGAAGCTCAACTACAAGACGAGCACACTCTACACATGTAAGAACTGTAAGGGACGCAAGTGCACGGTTCACACTCAACAGACTCGTAGTCTGGATGAAGGGTTTACCATCGTATGCAACTGCACCATCTGCGGACATCGATTCATGATGTCTGGCTAGTGGTTACAAGCGAAGCAACTTGCTTGCAGTTATTGGCTTGAGCTCATCTTTGAGCTTTGCCTTGGCGGCCGCTTTGTAGTCAAAAGAGCATACATGCTTGCCAAGACAAGATGTGCACCACTGGTGGTTAGCGATGAGCGTGCTGCATCTGCATGCAAGCAGTATGCTTTTTTTTCGTCGACATCCATTGCATCTATGCACACGCTTGTACGCTTCCTTGGCCGTTTCCTTGGGCGCTTCCATGGACACTATCAATGGACACTTCTTAGAGAGTAGTATATATATAACGCTACCCTTCATTGCCTGCTGTGTCCATTGATAGTGAACATGGAAGACCTATTTGCCAAGTACATAGAAGAAGAAGCGCCCGCTGCAGCAAGCTGCTCACTTACACCACAATGCGCTAGTGACCTTAACTTAGGCCATCAGCACTGGTTGTCTAAGGAGGAAGTTACATCTATGCCTGGTGATAGCCAGCCTGTTGATGATAGGTTGATCCAGCTATTTGTGGAGACCGAGAACCGGAAGCACCTAGCCGGCAGTGTACTTCGCTCGCAACTGGAATCATTCAACGGCAAAAAAATATCGTCCACTCTGAAGACCAATGTCATAAACCAGATATCGTCTACATGCTCTCCGCAGAATACCCGCGACTGGGCCACGCGGTGGCTTCGGTCTAAAGACGGTGTTGCTGTAGAGGCTTGTCTAACATCTCAACCTCACATGTTTGCATCTGCGCTAGACACAATGAACACCGTGTTTGTCAGACAGGCCGCCAGCCTTGGCAAGCTCTTGCTGAATGCATCCGCCGGCCAGCACTACCGCAAGCAAGCGTCGGCTAACCGGACATACGTTAGACGTGTTCAGAGTCAAGTCAACTACCCTGATGACGGTTTTGGCAGCGGTGTTGAACTTCTAAGCAAGCATCGCGGAGTAATTGGAGATGTTCGAACTGTGGATGAATGGCAGCGTAAATGGATTGCTGAGATCTAAACCACACGCCACTTGCAACGCATACCATGCGCGTGCGCAGTTGTGTCAATCACTAGTGGTTGCTTGTTTTTTGTCTGTGTTTATGGCTGTGTGGTGCTGGCATCCGCCGCAATAGCCGCCTCCTTCTCCTCTATCCTGGCAATGAGATACCGAGCCGCGCCCCACATGTGTGCAATGATTTGTTCGCTATCTAGTTGCTTGCAGTCTTCCACTCCATACATGTTGCCTGCGTTTTGTACTGCGGATGGTATGACCTGCTCGACGTCCTGCGCCAGCCAACCTACCTTATGAACATCTTTGGTCTGTGTAGCTGTGACGTATTGGTCCTTCCACTTGTAGTATTTCAAAGGTATGGACTTAATCACATCCGCCGAGCTTGCGGGGTCTACCTCCGTGATGTTCTCCTTCACCCGGGCATCACTTGTTGTTGTCCATGTACTGGTGGCGGGTTTTGCCGCGCTGTCTGTGAAGAGATGTAGCTTAGCCGTCGAGGTTGCATTTGTTGTGTTTCCAATCTCTAGACGACCATTTCGCAGGTTTATGGTTGATGGCGATACAATTACCGTCGTCGCGTTGTTCGCAACCATTGGCGCGGTAACCATGGCGAAGTACTTGTACGTCGCATTGCTTCCCGAGATTGGTATGACCAACTGCGAGCACGCCGGCATCCAGAATATTCCTCGGCCTGTCAAATTTCCAAAGACATTAGATGTGTTGAACACACTGCTGCTGGGGAAGTTCGCTACCCATTCCCTTCCATCGTTAGATGACACTACGTAGTCTATCATTCCATCTATCGTGGTGTCACTCATTGCCGCATAGAATCGGTTAGCCGGCGCGCAGTACACCACATTCTTATACAACCTGGTTGTCATTGTAGGGACTACCTTCACAAGGTCTTTACTGATGCCGGTAACCCAGTCGCCAACCAACACATAGCCACCCAACCCGTATGCGATGTCATACCATTTCCCGACCGCACTAACCGCAGTGAAGTTGCCCGCAATGAGCTGACTGGACGACGCGTGCAGTATGACATTGTCTCCAAGGACTACCCATCTGCTCTGCTCATCTATCCACCGAACCCGTCTAGCCGTGCTTAAGGAAGTCGCCAGACCGCCCGTGGGAATGAGCGTCCAGCTTGATCCTTGCGGCGTCGCTGTGTACGCTATTTGCACATCGCCATTTGTGTTCTTATACACCGCCACCACCATGTTGTTGACTGGGTTACAGTCTACAGATAGTATGGCATCAACCCCGTATGTTGCCCCACTCACTGCCATCCCAACAGTTGGCCATGCCGCTGCCATTGCCGATGCGTTTGATAGACTAGGCGATGTGGCTACAACGCCAGCGGTTGAGATCACTACAAATCGCTGACCATTCCACAGAGACCATCGCCAGTTGCCAGTCATAGTCACTATGGTTGGTATGACCTTTGGTTGATCCGCCCATGCGATGGCGTTATCGCATGCGTACACATAGAAAGCGGAAGGAGACGGCGCCGCATTGATCAATGTGTTTGTAGAGATTGAGTATGCGTCCATGAGTGTGCTAGCGGTGGCCATGTATCTTCCCTTGAGCGCTGTTGCCATGATAGGATCGCCACACATGCGGTTCGCATATGTTGTCGCCACGCCGCTAGACGTAATGGCTTTTGGCTTGAGCGCGCCGTAGCTAACCGCCAGTCTCTTAGATGTGTTTGACAGCAGGAAGAGGCGATCGCCCGCAAAGGCAGCAAATGTGTTGAGACCTTCATTCTCTGGAATAATGTCAGTGTGCATTTCTGGAGACCTTGGAATGATTACATCCCATGCCGAGCCAGTCGCGGTCATGTATATGTTCAAACTTCCGTGGGCTACAATCATCTCGCTGCCGCCTACCTTCATTGCTTGCAGGTTAAGTATGGCCTCATTGTTTGTGGGTAGTAGCACGCCTAGAGAGCTGGTGTTGTCGTTCTTGTAGTACACTTTATCAGTAGAGTTACCTGCGCCGGTTAGCACAAATAGCTTACCATTTGCAGGCAATATAGTTATGATAGTCGCCGTGTACGAAGCCACTGCTGTTGTCGTGTTTGAAGGTGTGCTGGTTGTACAGGCAACCAATGACGTGCTCAACTGATTTGCGCTATAGTACTTTCCAAGCTCTTGCACCCACACATATCCACCGGACACACTGGTCAGGTTCAGGTTCACCGTGGCTGTGGTCACATCGGTATTGCTCAAAGTGCCCCATGTTCGAAATCCTGAGAACGCAATAGCCTGTGCGTTTTCGTCATATCTAATGTTTATAGGCGTGGATGTAAGCGTTGCGTTGACAGATTGCCAGACCACGCCATCGGTACTGTACGAAATGGTCCCGTTGTTCATTCCGATAAGGAAGCAGTTGTGTATGTCAGACCATATCAGTGTAGAGCTCCTGAAATCTGTGGTAGAAGTGTACGGCGAAGGCGTTGATCCTAATCCCACATTTGTGTTGCAGCTCCAAGTCAGACCCTTATCATATGACGCCATGGCAACCTTGCGGGTTGTACCACCGGTAGATATTGCCTCTCCAAGGATTAGTAACATGTTCTTCTTCTCAGCGTACACCATGCCGTAATTGAATAGGTTGTGGAAGGGCCATTCGCTGTCACTGAGATAGTGGAATGAATTTGCTGCCGTGGTCAACCCACTTCCGGCGCCAATACTGCTAGGTGACCACTTCGGTACAGATGTACCGGTCATAGTGACATTGCGCACACGCATGGCTGGTGTCTTTGCTGTCTGAAGTTGTCTACCTCCAACAAGGTCAAGGTTATCATCAGGCACAACCACTAGCTTACTTCCGGCTGGCTCTAGTGCCATACTTGTTGCGCTCACATTTTTGACATACATCCCGCCAAGCCGAGAATTTCTAACATGCCGAAGACCTCCGTTTTCAGTACCTAGAGACAACTGTTCATTGGCGGCGATGGATATTATGCTTGTATCTTTCAGCCGGATCAGTGAACCTTGCAATCCTAGCCCAGTCGTGGTGCCGTTGTGGTTCAGCTGCAGCGTGGTTAAGCCTGTCCCGACTTGCATGCCGCACAGCCCGGCATTATTGTGGACCACACTTAGGTCCAACAAAGTTGTCTTTAGACTGTAATCTGTCTCAATGGTGTGTGTAAGTTTGGTGTCCGCTACCGGGTTGGACGCTATGAGGAGCTTGTCCTTCTCGGCATACCCCAAGAGAGGTGACCACGTATTGTACGCACTAGCCACCACTGGACTGGTCATATGAATCCTGGGCGAGGCGGATGACAGTAGTAAGAAACATGAGTAGATTGGGTTGTATGTTATATCCAACCAGTCCACGCTAGCGCTGGCTGTCTGGATGGAACGCCACAGTGTGCCATTCACACTGTACGCGACCTTCCCGCCATTGCCACATGCAACCGCGATACCTAGGTCAGCGATGTAACTGACAGCATTTGGAGCAAATGATCCAGTCAACCCAGACCAATTGCATGGGGTGTACAGACTCCCATTCACACTGTACGATATACCTGCAGAGCTTGCGGCTATGAACATGCCTAGTTTGTTAGCCCATACCACGCTGGTGAATGTTAGGCCGGCGTTGCTTGCTGCTGGCGTGTGTGTAATTTTCATGCTGAGATGGTCTAGCACACTGACACCATTTGTATGATGTATAACCATACGAGTGCCGCCGGTTGCGGCTGCTCTGATAGTACCAGGTACGGTGTAAGTGATTGATGAATAGGTGAAATCTGCGATATCGTTTCCAAAGACAACACGCACAGACGTCGCATGGCACACGCCAAGCATGCACCTGTTGCCCGTCAAGCACACAACCGCTGTAGGTAAAGTGACGGTGTAGTTAGTCCCCGACATATCTGAACTTACTCTCTGCAAAGTGATGCTCGTGTTATTGCGACCAGCGCACACTAACCCAGTGTCAGTCTCCATTAGCCCGTAGAACTCAGTTGCAGACATGGTCATGGTAGCTGCCAGCATATACGCTGGAGATGATGATGATGTGCCTATGACGGAGTAAGCAGGGGTAACGGCGCCAACGCCCCATGTATATACCCTCTCGGTACTGTAGCAGTACATGATGCGAGTGAATGCTCTTGCGTCTATTGCCGTAACTAGTTGAGTGTATGGCATTGGCGTATCAATAGCACATAGAATCTGATCTTCCAGCTGACCCAGTCGCCGCCTAGGGATGTCGTTTACTGCGCATATTGGTCGCAGGTTACTGCTAACCAAGACATTGCATTTCAATTCCCTAGACGCACTGATGAAGCATCCCGTTAGCTGAGTGGCTCCATACCAGCGGTTGTAATGAGGGCTCCACTGTACGCAGTGGTCATACCCGCCGCCGCCAACCGCTAGACCTCCTAGTGTAAACGCGGTGGAGTTCCAAGTGGCTCCGTTGTCAGTACTTACATAAAATGATCCAGTGTCGCTGGATGCCACCATTGCCTTGTAGTACGGACTGTGTGTGATGCTATTGCTCCCTGCTGCCGGCAGAGATGATCGCAATGTCCATGTAGTTGCATTCGCGCTGGTCATGTTGAATGCCCCGCTTCTGAAAATTCTGGTCTTGTCTGCATCTAGCAAGTAGAACATGCCGTCAATGCTGTTGAAGACGGTGCTCGATGGCGCTCCAGTGAAGCTCGTTGACGCGGCGTTGTAGAAGTACACATCGCCACCAGGTGTTGTCGTGATGTACGATACCCTTGCCAAGGTTGCATGTGTGCACACGGCAATGCTTCCCGTATCGTTGAATGATATGGATGTGAACGGAGTGTTAGGATATGTCTTGGTGCCGGTCACCCCAGATGGCAATGTGGTGAGCGTCCAGTTGACGGCATCTTGACTGAACCAAACCATGTTGTCATTTCCGAATGCGACGAATTTGTCGACCGCCGCCATGTACACGACATCTCGGCCAATGGATGACGTCGTACTTGTCAATGCATTCATCTCCGGAGCGTCAACCCAGTTCACACCGTCGACACTCTTGATGAATGGGGTGAAGCTGGAGTTGTTACTAGACCCGGCAATGAATAGGCCTAGCGTCGGGCTGTATGCAATCCTTCCGATCATGCGAGTATGTACAGCATTTACGCCATTGATCTTGCATCGGTAGAATGAATTTCCGTCTAGAGAGTAATTGAATGCCTTGGTCAAGCTGGTCAGTATGATAGGAGTGTCTTTAAACACGGCCACTCCAGAATACCATTCAGTTTGAGACTGTACGGTTGTTGTCATGGCGGTACTGCACACCGCAAACTGAAATGAATCTCGGACACTGTCAACGCCATCAATCCAAACGCGTGGGGTGGCGATGAATCGCCCTAGCCCGGGACTGTAGCAAAGACCAGAGATCTGATTACTACCTTCACATGGCTGCGCGTATAGGTTAGCCCCATCAAACGAACAGTACATCTTAGGATTGATCAAACTGCTGTAGTCGGTGACTATGATGAAGCTCTGAACTTCACTATAGTACCAGATGCGGCTAAACGCGTTCATGTAGTGCTGTGTCGATGTTGGCGCAATGACAGATACTGGAAACATTACCCAGTTGACACCATTGCGGCTAACGACATGCCTATAAGTGTTTGTCCTTGCGGAGCTGATAGCCATGAATGATTCTATCTTAGAGCTGTATGCAACATCAACCCACGTTCCAAAGACTGCGGTGGATGTCACTGTGAACGCCGTGCTCACTGCATTGGATAACATCACATCTGTTAGAGGGACTGACAATATCTTACCATCGCTCACCATAACCAACACGCTCCCGGAAAAGGCCATGCCCAAGATGTTCACCCCTGACAGGTTAGCGTGTGTAATGCTAGTCCAGGTAACCATGTCACTAGTGTACTTCACCCAGCCATTACCCGCGACTACCAGCCAGTTCACCAAGCTGTTATTGCTGGTAGTCACTCTAACGATACACATGCAGTTCCCGGGGGTTGACTGGTTGCCCATACCGGCATCGACCCAGGATGATTCAACCTTGGGTGTTTTGGTCATATCCGCGCCAGTAGAATGAATGGCAATCCACGTGTCTAGCCAATCCGCATAGCATACTCGCTTGAAGTTCTTGGATGTAGATATGTGGATTAGCTGACCGTTGTTAGCATACGTTGCTAGCTTGGTCGTGCCCACCATGACTGACAACCCATTAGTCGGGCTGTGTGCAATATCTTTCCAGTCTCCATAGGACAACGTCTGTGCCATTTGCATCGAGAAGCCACCTATCTTTGAAGTGATTGACAGGTTACCACTCTGAACAGACACGGCACTTAGTCCAGAGACTTCCAGGTTCATGCCAGTGGATGAAGGCACCACGATGCTCTCACTAGTGGCCAGCCCAGGTGTAACCGCAGCAGTATAATTTCCAAGGGCTACCGGAGCCGACCCGTCCACTGTTGGCGCGGTAACCGCCAGTTGCTTGCCGTTGAGAACGAGCGAGTTAGAAATTCTGAGTTCGCCAATGTTGCCAATGCTCTTGGTCGAAGACATGACAATGGCCTTGCCGCCGCTAGCGGTGCCGGGCGTCCCTCCGAGTCTATTGACTGAATCAGCGTTGATGGATAGAGGGACTCCGTTGTTGGTGACCGTCGTCGTGGCAGATGACTGAGCCGCACTGATAAGCGATAGACTCTGACGATTTGATTGACTTATGTCAAACACTTGCCCGATGGTGGATGGCGACTTGTTGAAAGTGCCGTCAGCATTTTTTTGCGGCTGGAAGTTAGATGGTGGTTGATTTGACATGGCTCACAAAAATGTGGACTTTAGGCAGTTTACGGCCCTAGGCAAGCGGCTATATAATACATATCCATAAACTCAGCTTTGATTCCACACCTCGCCACAAGTGGATTCACGCGTCGTCAAAAAATAAGACGTCAATGGCGTTGAACGTTCGAGCTCTGGTATGCGCCGCTTGTGGCGAGACGCATGCTAAGTGGAGATGTCCAGCTGTTTGTCCACGGACTTCAATCTCTGCGATAGTCTCTGGATGGCACCATGTAGCACTGCTATGAGCTGATCGCTGTTCAGCTGCTTGAAGTCATCCACTGCCACATGTGCTAGCGACATGGTTGTAATGCTGTTCGGCAGGTGCTTCTCAACATCTTGCGCGATCCACCCTACCTTCTCCTTCTTATTCTCTGGTATTTGCATGGCCTGTATGTATGAGTCCACCCACTTGAATTTCTTGAGAGGGATGCTCTTGACAATCTCTACACATCTATCCAAGTCCGCTGGTTGTATGTTCTCCTTGAGGCGTACGTCACTGCTAACAGTCCATGTGCTTGTTGACGGTTTGAATGTAGAGTCTTCCTGTAGCGTAAGCTGTTGTGTGTCTATCGCTGCCGTGTTGAGTGTGTTTCCAGTGGTGCCCACAATGAGTCCGTTTGATGTCGGGTACAGTTCACCGGCTACATTCCCCACGTTGTACAACGAGCTAAATAGCTTCAGTCGACTGCCTGGTCTAGATAGCGCAGGGTTACTTACAAGTAGAGAAGAACCGCACGCTAAGAAGAGACTACCTAGAGTAGAAGACCACGCGACGCTATATGCGCGCACACCAGCTGTGTGCATGTAGGACGTCCAGTTGGTACCATTGGTACTATAGTAGATTGGTGTGATGGATGTCTGGTTGACTGTCGTGACGAATGCTCCTAGCTCTGGCACCCATATGACATCGCTGAATGCTATTCCTGAAGTCCCTTGAACATTAGTCCATCCGGTTGGAAACGTCTTTGTCCAGAATATGCCGTGAGCCTGCGTGACCACCACTGTCACCCCCAGCGTCGGACTGTACGCGGCCTCGGTACAGTTAGCACTCACCGGGAAAGTCCCTGCCTGTACTCCGTTTTGGGCGATGTAGTAGAACGTGGCCCCACTCTTTGCGAAGGCTGCCATGACACCACCGGCCATCAACTCCGGTGCATCCAGGTAGCACCCAACATCAATGTATGTGGGGAACGTTATCACTCCCTTAGCCTTCACGAGACCAGCGATTGATTGTCCGGTTTGTGTATAGTTCAAGGTGGTAACTGATCCACCAGCCACCTGGCCTACGATTGCCTTGAGTTTGGTGATGTACTTTATCCTGCCACTGTTTGCTACTGCTGAGAGCATGTTACTGGCTGCGGCAACCGCGCCCATGAAAGGAGTGGTCGCAGATGTGATGGAGAACGGTTTGACTCCGTTAGACTGAGATGCAAATATGTATTCCGAACCCGCGCACGCCACGACATCGTTCACCAATGTGTTTGCCGGCGTCTGATCCGCGGTGGTAACATGTGTGGGCTTAGTCCAAGTGTACCCATCTGCAGATATGTGGTATTGGTTAGACGCCGCGAGTGAAACATCGCCGCATGTCGCCACCAGACAGCTTTTGTTCGGTAGCCATCTGATCTTACCAGTGAATGACGCACCCGTCACCGGCCTGACTATCCACTTCTCTAAAGACTGACTCGGGCTTGGTGCGCTACATATAGCCGCTACCTCATCTAACCGCAAGTCTACAGAAGGTCTCTCAATTGCCACATCTAAGTCAAGCACGACTGTTGCCTCTCTGACTGAGGATGGTACGCTCTTGTACAGCAGGACTTGGTTCAGTGATGGGTTGTACAATATTCTGTCCAGGTGACTGATGTTGTTGGTAGACGTTTGCCATCTGTACGGCAATGCTATGTGCCTTGCCGCGCCTCTGTCCGTTAGTACACAGAGAGATGACTCTTCGGCAGTGCCTTGTGGGCTTGACGAAACGAACACATCGCCTAGTCCAGGGACTGTAGTTATCTCTTTGGTGATGGGTACATTCCATCGGCTATCTGGCTGGTAAACAACTGCGTTCTCCCAAGTGATTCCATCTTTGCTTGTAATCCAGGCGGCAGGATATGCGGCCGTTGACGGCATATTGTACGGGTACGTTACCATAGAGAAACACTGTCTGCTGTCTAACCACCTCAGATACATCCCGCCGACGTAGAATGCCGATCCTGGCAGAGTTGCCGTTGACTTGAACCACGTCTGGCCGTTGTTACTGTACCAGCCGAACTGGTCATTGTGTGGCTGCGTTGCGACCTGTGAGCTTGCTGCTACTATGCGATTCAAAGTGGGAGAGTACGCCAGCATACCAAGAGAGTTAGCGCCCGGCAAGTTAACGCCTTGCCAGTCAACACCATTGTTGGATGAAACAACCTGTGGATATGATTGCCCAGAGGTGGCTGTCGGCTCCCTGCTTGCAGTGCATATGAACAACCCCCATTGGCTCACCCATATGCCAGCAGACATAGAAGAATTTGGATGAGTCCAACGCTGCGTCCAAGACATGCAGTCTTGACTGGTTAGCAATATGCCGCCAGAGTTGGTCAAGTACATATTCAGCTCAGGCGAGTAGACAATGAAGTTTGACTGACTGGCAGTGTTGGCTGATTGTATAGGAGTGGGGTTGGATAGCTGCCAGTTATAGCCGTCTTTAGAAATAGCGTGCTTCATGGGGCAGCTTGCAGACCATCCACTGGATTGCATTGCTATAGTCATTGCATACCTGATGGGTGCACCTGGCGTGGTTATAGCCAGGCCGCTGGAGAATGTCGGAGTCGCCAACAGTGGGAACTTCACTTCTAGCTCGGGGGTGATCTGCACATAGGGGGACCACTCATTTGTCGCAGTGTTGGCGCGTATGAGCCAGCCTTCATTGTAAAGACTTTTGATCAATACAGGGTCTCCCTTGATGGTGTCGTATGTGTTTAGGGTGGCCCAGCTGCTTAGGTTACCCACTCCGGAATATAGCACATTGCTCTCACCCCAAGCCAAGAAGCGCCGGCACTTGGCGTTGTATGAAATGTAAGTGATGGACTTGCCGGTAAATTCTGGGATGGTCATAGTGATTCGGTTGGCGATGCATGTGGTGCTGTAGGCTGTCGGCTCTGTACTTATTCCAGGGAATACAACAACGCCCGTGCTGGTCAACACAACCGCACATATGCCAGCGCCAACATCACTGTCATAGCACATTGTCATGTCGGTGCAAGTTAATCCTGTCTGTATTGTCGCGGTAGGACTGCCACTTGATCGATCAAACACGCTAAAGCTTGTGCTTGTCAGGTGAGCAACGGTGCGGCCTACAGTGTAAGCCTTTAGACTTGCAGCAGTTATGTTGGTGTCACTCGTAGTGCTTATGGTTGTGTTGAAGCCTGAGCCAAACCCAAATTTAAGACTGATGGATGTTGACGCCTTGTTAAGTCTCGTGGGGATGGTTGACACGTTTTGGCCAATGTACTCACATGTGATCACATCACCACTCGCTGTGTTCGCATGGTACAGCCTAGTGGCGCTGGCAACTGCCGTGTCATTCGTGTAGAACCTGTAGTCCGTCAGGTTAGCTGTAGAGCACACCACGATGCTCTTATCACTTACGGTGAGCGTGCTCGGGTAGTACATGTTTTCTCTGAAGCCCACCAGTCTAACGAATGTCTGTAGCCCGGGCAGTGTTGCCCGCCATGATAGCAAGTCCTTAGAGTAATACATCACGAGTTGGACGCCTGTCGTGGTAGCTCCTCTCGATGTGATCAACACGTAGCAATCCCAGTCTGGTATGTACTCAATGGAGTAGATGGTGCTAGTGATTGCATGGATAGATGTGTCACCTGTCACAAGAGGATAAAGCGTGCTAGTCTCGACCTCATTGACAGGCGCCGTCGCGTGAGAGTCCAGTACAACTCTAGAGACTCCCAGATCGATCTCATCCACACCAATGCATCTGATGCCCTTCAGTGCTTTATCACTGCCGACAACATATGATGATTGAGCGGTGGCGACTCCCGCGGCAGATGCTGGGAATTGCAAGCTGGTAGCGTATGGCGTTGAGTTGATGACCAGGCCACCCGTCTTGATACCAAGCTGAGAGATTGAATCCGTACCATTGGTCAGCAACGCCTTACCCGCACTTGCCACGCCGGCAACCGCACCTAGTTGAGATATCTCATCACCGGATCCCAGTATGTGTCTACCGCCCATCACAATGCCATTCTTAGCAGACAAATCCAACGTATGCGAGGTCACCATCCTAGCCACGGCTGCGGCACCCGGATACAAGTCACACGACACAACCTGGCCCATAGTATCAACATGCTTCAGTGATAGCGATGGCTGGGCTGTGTTGGTGTTCATTGCCTGCGTGACAGTCCCGGGAGTCGTTGATGTTGTTGTCAGGTTGGTTGTGTATGAGTACAGAGACGTCGCCAGCCCGTTTGTAATTGGGTTTGTTGTTAGGACAGTGACATCGCCGCCAGAGGAAGGCGTGGGTGCCATTAAGAACACTCCATGCCTGTGCAGCCAAGCAATATCTGCCCAACCTTGTTGGCTTGATGGCAACTGCACATCGCGCACAATTCCTCCACGAATGGACAGGTCAATACTATTTGATTGCAACTGAGTGGAGCTAGAGTGGTCGCGACCATCACACGGGTATGGATTCCAAAGAGTAATATTTGATGGTCTCAAGATGACAAACTGCGATACGATATCGCTCCATATTACCCTTAACGCCGGCGAAGTTGGCAAGAGAGATGCATTCAAGCTCGTGGCTAGCGAGTCGATAGATGTACCAGTACGAATACCTGTGCTAGACGCGAGCAGGTAGATGCCCTTACCAACACTAATATCTCTATGTACTCCCGGCAATGATTTCACCTGCCAGGTCGTCAGTGGTTGATAACCTGGTAGCGTCAGAGCACTTGCGTTAGCCCATGCAACCTTACCATCACTCAGAAGGAAAACCACATCACCGATGCACTTGACCTTGAGCCATCCGCCGGTGGTGGGCGGTAGCGGCAAGATGGTCGCGGCATAGGTCAATTCACCATCGCTGGTGGATATAATGCACGCCTTGTTGTCACCACATGCAATGAACATCAATTGACTGCCGGGGCTGTAGACATGGGCGATGGATGTCCACTGGCAACCAGCACTTGCAAACTCGCTGCCGGGGACAACTGCGGTGGTTTCGAGGCGGGTTAGATCTGTGAGAGACGGGAACACGCGCACGCCGTTGGCCGTTGCAAGTGCCCACTTGCCGATGCCATACTCCAGAGAGCTAGGCGACACACCATCCACGTCAATGGCGTTGATTGCGTATGGGGAAGTGAAGTGAAACAGCTTAGAATCTGTAAGAACCGCCACGCTGCCATAACCGTAAGCGATTGATTTGACAGAACTTGACGTGCCTGCATTTGCAAGTGTGACGGTGTGAAATTCTGAAGGCTTAAGATCTCTTGCCGTTGATGACGAGATGTTTGTAATCGGAGCGGCCAACGCATCGCCAACATGCGTGTACGGGTTTACGCGGTTGACTAGCATGCTGAGTTTGGTTCGGTATGGCACAGAGTTGGTTAGCATGTACAGATACCCTGTCCGCTCATCGTACTTGAAGACGTTGAAGCCTCTTGAAGAAATGCCAAGTCGCGCGTTACGGCAGTACGACCACTGTATGCCATCAGAACTGTATGCTATGGTGAAATTACGATTACCGCTGACAGATGCGACTGCTATGAAAATGCCCAGAGGCTCGAACCACATTGGGTTAGACCACGTGTTTGCCGTAATGCCGTACCCTATCTGGGTATCTGAGTAAGTCTGGTCTGGTACGCGTCTAACCAAGCCGGCCATGGTGGAATTTGTCAGCGTCAACCATGCAGATGCATCGCCTAATGAAGTCGTGAACCCGCATGTACCCTGCTTAACTGTAGTGATGGATGTTCCTCGGTTGTATGTAGCTTGGAATGTGAGCAGCCCACACACCGGTGCGTAATTTGCCGAAGTAATAGCCCCACCATGTCTAAAGATTTGAGGGAGAGGGAGTATCTCGCCATCCATCGCGGATGCGGCATGTGACTCTACATGGTAGTTTGGACCCACCGTAACAAAGGAGCTTGCAACGACAGGACCCGTGAAGCTAGGAGAGGTGGTTGCGGAAATGCTAGCAGTAACCGCTACCGTCGGATTGGTTCCTCCTTCGATAGTTATGATCCATAGACCATAGGCAGTCGAGTATTTGATGTCTCGTATATTTCCGCTATTGTGGGCAGTTATGCTAGAGTAACTCCACGTAACGCCGCCATTTGTGCTGTGGAATATCTGTGATGAACCGTACGCCCACGCAGCCAGGGTACCAGCGTGGTTAGTGCATATGCCAGTGCAATCTACCGCAGGTGCACCCAGCTGCGCAAATGTCTCTAAGTCCTTAGAAAAATAGCAGAACGCTCTAGGGGATGACTCGTAAGTGGTACCTATCTGACCGATGACATAGTATCCTTGGGCTTGATTGTCGTACACGAAGTCATACATGCCATGGGTAGTGACGGCCTCGAAGTCTAAGTACTGGTTCGGGGTATAGTTTATAACCCTTTGCGGGCCAACTTCAGTGTCTGGCAAGTCTTCTGCAAACGTCAGAAAAGATGACGCCTGGTGTCGATGCTCTAGCACGTACTCACTGCCTAGACGGACAAATCCCTCCACGAACTTGATTAGAGTAAGGCCATCTGCACTGCACTTATACACACCGCGCCAATTGGTTACCCAAAGAAAGCCTCCTTCAATCCGCGGAAATCCCATCAGGCCACCAAACCCCCCAGATAGCTGTGTTATGGTCAGGAAGTCATTTGTGGCAAACAGTTGTGAGTTCATGCCGCCCATAAAATATGTCTTGCTGACTGGATCAAACGCGGTGATAACGCCTGGACAGTTTGGCGACGTGTTGGTAGACTGGCTTGTCCAAGATGTTAAATCCACACTTCGCCAAGCCGTGTTGCTAGGGCTAGGGATCATACCAGATGTGTTTATCCATACTTCACCATCGCCAACATGTAGGATGCCCGGAGTCGGTGATGTTAGCGTCTGCGGCGCACTCCACGCACTGCCGTCCGAGGATGTGTAAATCAGAATGCCTGCATTGTCATAAGCCACCAAGACCAGCTTAGACAGCCACGGCACCCACTTAAGCCCAACGATGAGCAAACTCTGGTAGTTTGACACCGAAACGGTTGCAACGGTAGCTGACGTCGCTGTGGTCAAATCCGCACCCTGGGTGATGTTCACAGTTACAGAAGAGCCGGTTCCCTTGCCTAAGTGAGCGATGAAGTACTTAGACAATTCATCGACATAAATGACATTGTATTCATTCACTGTACTCGTGCGGCTCGCGGCGAGCTTATTTGTGTATGCCAGCATCGAATTATAGGTGGCACCTATCTCAAGCTGGCTGCCTGCCAAAACAGCTGGGGATGTCGTGTTCATGCCATAGTGCATAGAGCCGTAGTACATCGAACCCACTTTAGTAATGACGCGGAGTCCGACGCTGGGTATAGAGGTACTGTGTATCCCTGGCGAGAATGCTTCTCTCCTAGTGAACCGAACCACTCTGTCGACATGGGCAGCTCTAAGATAATTGGTATACTCTAAGTCACTGGTAGTGTTTTTCAGAGTCAAGCCACTACTGGATATCTCGTTAATGTCGCCGATGGATGCATTGCTATCAGATAGCAGAGCCCTGTTTGCGGATGCCTTCCCTGGTAGCGCGCTGTTCAAGAAAGGCGAGTTGCTCACAGTCCCGGCAGGCAATGGGTGTTCTACCTTTTGGCCGTTGACATACAGCTCTTCAGTCCCAATACTTTGTAGTCCAGAGATTGAACGCGACGAGTCGGGTACGATGACTTTGGATTGTTCCACCGTCCCGTTGGTGTCTATGTCGAGTAGATCCAACTTGCTCTGTGGGATATCCAACAGCCGTCCACCAACGGGAGTAGTTTTGAGGTCCAACGAACTGGGTGCAGTGGCAATGCTACCAATGGACGGCGTGGCCTTTGCCGAGACAGTCTTCTTCGAGATAGAGAGATCGCTGCCTCTAGTCAACCCAGAAAACGGTCCTCCACCTGGCGTAGACATGGCTTCTTATAGTATTGTCGAGAAGTAACAAGTTGTATACGCTTGTCGCCGGCGCTGGCCAACTGGTATGTCAACCACGTGATTGTAATGTAAGTTGGCCACCAAAAAATAAGCGATGCAACGCATGCGAGCGTGGCGCTATCATTCAAAGTACTCGTCTAGAGAAGCATCCATCTCTATCAATTTCTGTAGAGCGCCATACATGTTTGCAATGATCTGGTCATTATTGAGTTGCCTACAGCTGCCATCCGGCACGACAGATGGAAATACGTTTGCGACCGTGACGCTCTTTGGCAAGACCTTCTCCACGTCCTGAGCAATCCATCCCAATTGGGACCTGTCGTTAATCTGCTTGTTGTCATAGACTGAGTCTTTCCATCTGTAATGCTTGAGCGGTATGCTCTCTATGGTCTCCAGACACTTGTCCAAATCCGCTGGTTCAATATCTTCCTTCAGTCGCAAGTCACTGGTTGTAGACCAAGTGGCGGATGTCGGCTTGACCGCCGAGTCTCTGGATAGGTGTAGAGTGTATTGTGGCGAGATACCTATGCCGAACCTAGCGTTGACGTTGTCGCATTGGAATAGCCCGCTATCCAGCAAGGTGTCTGTCCACGAGAAATTCTTGGCATTTATTTTGGTAGAGTCCATGGCAAACAGCCCGGCGGTAGCCGTGCCAGTGAACATGATGGAGCGAGTCACTTGATTGTATGTAGGGATTGACGCATATGACAACTCCGCTGTAGACGATATGTTGGACAGCCCATCGCCGTTGCCGTGATACCATCGCAGCCCATCTCTAGACATGGCTAAATACGTGCCGTTGGACCCACTCGTTGCCGCCGTTAGAGTACAGATGAATATGTCTAAGTCGTCGACATAAAGGAGATATTCCAAGGATCTGTTTTGGCTTGTGGATATCGAATATGCCGGGATGAACACCTTGCCGTCTTTAGAGTACATGATTGACCTCTTACTATTGCACACGATAACGCCAGAGCGGGTACTCTGCGCGATTGACTGCACGCTCAACGCGTTGCTCTCAGAGTTAAACAGGTGCTTGTTTCCATCGCTTACCCAATGATAGCCATTGTAGCTGTAGACACATAGGCCGGCACTAGTGACACCCACAAACATGTTCAGATGCTTAGACCACAGAATAAGGGTAGCCGACATTGCAGATACCGAAAATAGTTCATTCATGTGCCGGTACCAGTCCACACCATTGTGCGAGATGAGCAACCCATTCGTTGTAGAGACTGCGACATAGATTCTAAGCGATGGCGAATAGGCCAGATCGTTTATCTGGTCTGCCGCGTGTAGGTTGCAGTACTTGAAAGACACAATGTCGGTACTGTACATCAACCCACTAGTCATGAGGAAGTACGTTCGCTTGACTTCCGGGACGTGTACTACTTTTTTGGTAGCCATTGGGGCGGTTACCGTGTTGAAAGTTGGAGCAGACAGCTCGCCTGATGCTATAAACAAAGTCGTCGTTGACGTATTGTAGATGACCAATTTGTTTATGCCAGGGACGAAGAAGACTCTGCTCGCAGTGGTGAACCCGGCCACGCCGCCGTTGACCATGATGCGAGTTACCAGATCATTTGTATACGCCAGCGTTGCCCTGCTTGGCGAGTTTGTCTCATGCATATCCACCAAGCTATTTATGGAGTCCATAGATACATTACACGCGCCGCCGCTCCCGGATACAACTACTGACGATCCCCGCATCTCTAAGCACTCAATCAAGTCTGCCTCAACTGCACCATTCAAATGCGTCAAAGCCTTGTTTGCAGTGGCTACGCCAACAGTGCTGGATGATAGCAGTGTGTGATTTCCACTAAGCGTTGATGCGGACGTGTGTGTAGTGGAGTCGTATGTCAGTGAGTCCACTACAAGAGGACCGCTACTGTTGAGAGCGCCAGTGGAGTCCACTATCGCTAATGACAGTGGCGTGGAGTTAGTCTGGGTGGAACGGTAACACATCGCCGAGAGTATCTGCAAGTACATGGAGTTGATAGAGGTGGTGCTGTTAAGCTGTAGCGTCGGGATCACATTGATAACATCTCCGCGGATAGAGATCTTGCCAGTATCGCCATCAATCTGACCAATAGACAGATTGCCGGGAGATCTGAACTTCACGATACCGCCACTATCTTTGTTTGAGTAGATTGACACATTCGCGACTGCATCAGGAACGCCACCAAAGCCTATGCGAGTGCCTACTCTTGTAAAAGATATAGATGATGACGTGCCCGTCACCTGGTTTGTTTGAAAGAACCGCAGACGAGAGTCACCTCCGCTCTCTCTGGTGATAGGAGTAGAGAACTTGTTATTCCACATGATGGAAGGGGCGATTGCCGTGCCCGTAGTGTAATGCCAAGCTATGCCATCGTACGAATGACCAATGGCGCCAGCATCATTGCCAGAGAAGAACATCTTGAGCTTACTAACCCAATTAATCCAAAGAATGCGGTTGCCTGCGACCTTATCGGCGCAGTTGGCGTGCTTGAATGTCATGCCGCCATCGGTAGAGTATACAACGTAGTTAGTCTGAACAACGTTACTCTCGCTAGTGCTTGCAACAATGATGTTCAGCTCGGGCGAGTATGCAATGGCGCCCAAGCTGCCAACAGTACTGCCGGCAACAGATGGCACATAGGCCCAACTGATACCATCGGAGCTACGAGCAAGATAAGACCCATCCGCCATGTTTCTAGTGGCTACCAAATAACTACGACTCGGGCGATGGTATATGCACTGGTCACTGATTGTAGTGCTGCCCAGTACAGGCATGCCACTAACAGCAACCCATGTTATACCATCTGTAGACTTAGCACATACGCGAGTGCCAGTCATTAGAAATTCTCCTCGATCTGGGTTCCAGCACATGCCAGAGAAGGTTGCGGTAGAGTACAGTGGTGAGTTGTAATTCACTTGCCAGTTGATGCCGTCGTCACTCCACCACGACAGGTGAGCACCAGTCCCGTGACTGTAGGCCACAAATCTAATGAGCTCAGGACTGTAGCCTATGCACTTAAACGAAGAGGAGTTGTAGTTCATAGGTCTACTGCTGTCGTTAGTGACATTGGTTCCCATATTCCAAGAGAACCCATTCCGCGACCAGACAATAGCGGAACCATTCGTCGTTATAAGATTGTTTACGATGACGGCTACGTATATGTCCAGCTCCTCAGAGTATATTGTCTTGGCGAACACGCCTGTTAGCACATATGGCGACGGAGTTTGGTTAGCTCTAAGGGATGTAACCGTCATGGGTGCAGCCATTGCCGCCTCGTGTCTGATAGCCATGTCTCGGCGATGGTATACGCCGGTGTGGTATGTCGACGATCCGAATTCACCACCGCCAACAAGGCATGCGTTACCGACAACAACGTGATTGGCTGTCAACATGTTAAGCCCAGCGATGGATGTGTTGCTGCTCATGACTAGTGCCGTGGAATTGGTTGCAGTCCCAGGAGTGATTGCGGCGATGGATAAGTACGGACTACTGGCGTCATCACTGGATGCGGCCTGTCCGCCAGCGCTTGGTTGATACTGTATGTTGTTAACCCACAAGGATCCACAACTTACACTGCTTATGTTTGTTAGCTCACCAAGAGGACCGGCGATTGCAACCTTGTTGGCTTGAGCGATGCCGGGGGTAGCTAATTGGCTGGACGGGACAACCACTAACGCATCTTCAAGTGATGGGGATATGGTAACTCCATTGAGTGTGATTGAAGACAGCACGCCGCCGGATGGCCTCGCAGCGGTCACTGGTCTAGCGGTGATGTTTGCATTGATGTTACCAAATCCAGAAGGCTCCCCCCTAACAATCTTTTGACTGAGTGGGTTTCGGCTGAACGCAAATGGTATGCTATTGCCAGACATTGTAGTTATAATCCGTCACCTGGTCAAACGCTGTACTGGTGTGTGCCGTGGTATATCTATTGCCAGACATTGATCTAGATTACGAACGCAACCATATCCAGTTCGAACCTGGTGATTTAGGTTCGTGGGACGGTGATGCATGTCATCTTAGTCGAATTCTGAGCAAAAGACATCCAGTATGTCATATACCAAATCACTGACTTGGCTACATGCAGCGTGGCTGTTTATGTTGCTGCATGCTTGCAGTGCATTAGTGGCAGAGTCACCAAGCGCGCCCAATAAGTCCAACACATATGTCGCATTGCCGGGGTTGGCTATGATGTCGCTTACAAGTGACCACTCCTCACTTCGCGGCATGCGGTGACCAGCTGGGCGAGTGGGCACTTGTTCTAAGAGCTTTAAGAGAGACCCCCCATTTCCTTTCCACTCCTGTGATCCTAGGAGATGAATGCCTATGATTTGTTTGTCTATGATAGACGCACTAGGGATCACCTTAGTCTCGAGAAAGAAATCGAACTGACCTTGCCAGTCATCCCAGTTCGAAATCATTGCCATCATATCCGGATAGCGGCATAGGTCATCGTCTCGAGCGCGGATGCACATGGTTCGCTTGTCGGCGATGCCTTGCCGCATTGCCTTGGTCGCCAATACACTGCACACCATTTCGGTTATGGCAGCAGACCCACGATAGTATAAGGTCAGATGACTCAGCAACCAATACGCTTTGTCCACATAGCGCATGATGACATCTACCTTGTCAGCACGCTGACTAGGCAAGTCTACACATTTGTTGTATGGGAAGGTATCATCCAGGTAGCGAACCCCGCGAAGGTGTGACGACTTGGGAGAGTGATAAATTGTGCGATACAGGTTAGGGTTAAACTGCATGCGCATAAATCGGCTATCGTTCTGTGGGATAGACCTAAGAGAATTCAACAGGCTGTCACTATGCTCATACCAAATTGTTGACAGCGGGATAGTGTATCCACTTGGAGGCCTGAATGTGATTTGCTTTACGGTGGCGGTCTTCTTGAACATGAGCTTGTGTATAGTGAACTGATGGTTACCCTTCCAGGCATCTGCTCGGAGATTTGTAGCCCCGCGTAGATGGTCTTCCATGAAAGCATACTTGCCGACAGTTGGCGTGTAGATGCAGTCAATAGAGTCATCATCGTCGTCATCGTATGGGAAATACGCCGCATCAATGCCGCTAGAGGAGTTAGGCTTACCACCCGCGCCAACCCTTCCCCAGTTTCCAATAGGTAGACGCATCTTGCCAAACAAGTCCACCGTTGTGGGGCAACCTGCCCCGCTTGCATCACTGGATGCAATGGATGCTCCGGAGTCACCTGGAAAGATATGGTTCAGTGATTTCTCAATGCTGAATCTATACATCGCTGCCCGATTCAGTAAGCTACTCATGCTCTTCCACTCAACCTCGCACATCTCGTGAACAGCACTGTCTCTTAAGATTTTCCAACAGATCTGCCTGGCATCCTTGGTGGGATCATGTGTCGAAGATGCAGTATTTGGATGAGTATCATATTCGCTTGTGTTCGTGGATGTGCTTGTGAGTGTGCTTTGCGTCGCCATGCGAGTTGGCAGATATGCGCTGTGCAGCATGACAAAACCGGTGGTCGCGTAGCTGTGAGTTTGGATGTATGTACTCTATCGCGTTTGATTTCAAAATCTACGAGCACGTGGACAAAAAAATACAAATATGCATTGCGCACATCAGCCGCGCACATCAGCCGCGCGCTTAGACAGCGAGCCCACCGATCGTCTTCACCGGGAGGTTCTCGTCGTAGGTGACAAGTGTATCTCTCGCCGACATTGGCGCGACCGTGAACTTGTAGAAGGTGGCACCTTGCACTTTCACCGGCTGAAGCCCCATGGCGTGCTCGTCTTTCTGCCCGCGAATACATCCTTCCATCTTGAAGACCGTCGTGTGGCGCCGGCGCTCATCCCACACAGTCTCCTCTGTGGTCTGAATGCCCAGCCCTCTGGTGATCTTGCGGAAGATGTTGGAAGAAGCGCCGCCCTTGAAGGTCACATGGTACTGCCCGCTCTTCTTGCCCTTCTCATCGTAGTGCACCTTGCCGGCCACATCAGCCATCCCCGAGACAAATGCCGTGCGGGTGCTTTCGTCAGCTTGCGTGTACTTCTCCACTTGCGAGAGGGCATAGTAGTTGTAGTGGTTGCTCCACTTGCACACCTCCGCAAAGTCAGCGCCGTCGTTGTAAGCGACCTTGCTGTCAATGTGCTCGGCGGCGACGGGCCACGAGTAGTGCGCAATCATGCGCAGTCTGGACTTCACCTGTGCAGGGAGGCCCATGTACTCGCGCACCGTGAGCTCCACTCGCTTCTTCTCAGTGACTCCGCACATGAGCTCAAGCAGGCGGTGCATGCCTTCGGCCCATTGCTCTGGAGACTCATAGGCGATGCGGGTCTCGCACACATCCATGTCCTTGCCACTTCCGACTATCCAGCTAGCGAAGATGTTGCCAGAGGCAATGCCTCCTTGCTCGCCATTGCGCGACACATGCTCAACCATCTTGCTGTTAACGATGGCCAGGCTCATGCGGTGATCAGCCCCGACACTCAAGGAGTCGAAGCCACTGCGGATGAGGAAGGTCGGCCCGACCATACTGCGGGCTCCGGGAAGGTCAGCCGCGACGATGGTCTTGTCCCAGAAGGAGACACGGGTCGTAGCGTTGACGTGCTTGGAGAACATCTTGAGTTGGTGGCTGGGGGAGTTGCAAGCGGTGTAAGTGGCTTGAGTTGTAGAGGGGACACTAGTCTCTAGAATTTCAACTTTTTTGCCAATACGACCATCGCTAGCTAAGCCACGCTTGAACCAGTTTGAGCTTGAACACCTCGAACCTGGTGAGCCATCTAGTTGCGATGTGTGGTCTCGTAAAGTTGAATAAATTTCAGCTATGCATAATTGTATACGCAAGCAGTAGAGCCATTTGGTTATACCGCCTGTAGCATTCAAGTAGATCAGCTTGTCGAGAACCCGGCACCACCTACCACTAGCCATGTCTGTGAACAATGGATTTGCCTCGCGCGCCCGCAAGGGTAACCAGTCCAGTGCTGGCAGTGGTGTATCATCGCTACCTAGTCTTCTCAAGTCTATCCAGACGAGTCTAGCCTCTGGCAAGGTCGCTCCTCAGAACTTAGAGGTTGAGATCGGATGTGAGATCAAGTTCACTCCGCCCGTCAAGGCTGCTGCTTGGAAGAGTGTCTGTGACGCAATCCAGAACATACAGTCTATGGGTGGAAGCGTCGTTGAGCAGCAGCAACTGGATGTCGTCTATAGCGACAAAACCCGTCGCCGGATTGTATTCGTAGACGGAGTGAACCAGAAGAAGGACCAATGGATTGTCAAAAAAACGATAGCCAGCTACGCTCCCTCCAGTCGAAAGATGATGTATGTTCGCCAAGACAAGGCAGCGCAAGACAGCGCCTCCACTCAGCTGGCCTTGGCAAATGATTTGCTCGCAGGTCTAGCCAGTGCCAATGACATCTTTGGACTCAAGATAAAAGCTTCCAGCGAAGAACCGACAACCACCGCCAAGTCCAACCAGCAGGTGTCAATCATGCGCGCCAAGCGTCGATGGTCTGTCATCTTGGATGGACTCACGTTGGAGATAGATCTTGTCAAGCAACTGCCAGCCAATGTGAGCAACCTGAAGGACGTCGTGTCGATGGTATTTGCACCGTCGACGCTTTTGTTGATGGAACTGTCTCACTGGACTAGTCTTCGGATTGAAGTCGAACTACCTACCACGGAAGTTGACCCCGCCGCGGATGAAGCCGCGCAGGTTGACACCATCTCGGCAAACATTGTCAAGGCTAGTAGTTTGATAGGCAAGACCATTGACAAGGCCCTTGTGGTGGATGCGACCAGTCAACTGAGTGAACAGCCCAATGATGGGCAACCCAATGCAACCACTCAAGTGAAGTCCAACGATGGTGATCTACAGCGAAGCATCTTCCAGTTAGCTCGGACCATCTTACCGCCCGGGCCCTACCGTGAAAGCTTCCGCAGTGCCAATGGGTTGAAGCGCTTGATGAACAACGTGATTGACCTATCGGTTAATGTCTTTAGACAAGAGGTTCAGCCGCTCATCTACGGAGACAAGACCAAGGCAGCGTACTTCCTCACGGACAAGGCCGACGGTAAGCGAACGGTTGTTCACTTCACCAAGGGAGTCATCCACATCATGAATGATAGTCTCACCTTGATCACGCCAACCGCGCAGATGGAAGAAGGCGCATCTTGGGCGGACCAGAGTGATCAACTGAACAGCTTCATCTTAGACTGCGAGCAGATCACATCTCCAGACGGAAGCACGTCCAAGCTCTACATCTTTGACTGCCTCGAGATCAATGGTGACAGACTATGGATGAAGCCAACGTCAGCGCGACTAACCGCTCTGAAGTCTGCACAAGATGAGATAATCCACATGCTCGCAAGTGTCGGCGTCCCAGCGGCGGTCAAGACATTTGTGCCCTTGGTTGGAGACCACTCAACGGTAGCCAAACACATCACAGAGTTCTACAGCGCCGCACAGAGCAATGTGAACTACTCCATAGATGGACTGATCTTCACTCCGGATGAAGCGTACTTCAAGATGACGTGCTACAAGTGGAAGCCCAACAGTCTCAAGACTATAGACTTCTATGTTCGCGAGGTTCCAGAATCCGCTCTCGGCATGGTGCCATTTGTGCACGCCAGAAGCGCTAGCGGTACTCGCGGGTCTGCATTGGGAACAATGTATGTCTTGATGGTCGGAGTCTCTAAGAAAGATATGAGTCGACTCAACATCGCGCCTTTTGTGAACTACGACATGGTCGTCCCCAAGGCCGAGCGAGAGCTCATGCGCCATAAGCAGATCATGCCTATTCAGTTCTCACCATCTAGCGATCCCAACAACTTCATATGGGTGAGCGACGCGGCCGACGCACAGCAGGCCAATCTCTCTGGCAAAATTGTAGAACTTGGATGGGATAGCGATAACAGCAGATGGATCTTCCATCGAGTGCGAACAGACCGCGACGGGGAGCTGGCCAGAGGAGACTACTACGGCAACTACTACAGTATCGCAGAGCTGACATGGCAGTCGATACTGAACCCGCTGACCTTCGAGAATTTGACCGGCAAGTCCAGAGACAACTACTTCCAGGAGGATGACAACCAGACATACCGCAGTCAGCGAGCATACAACTCGTACGTGAAGACCACTCTTCTGAAGACTATCTTCTCGAACAAACTGGCAAGAGCCGCGCCCATGAACGCGACGGTGGTTGACCTTGCATCGGGCAAGGGGCAAGATCTCACCAAGCTCATGAACTTGGGAGTAGCCAATGCGCTCTTCATGGATGTGGACAAAGACGCGCTAGAGGAACTGGTACGACGCAAGCACAACACAAAGGGGATGCTAGAGCGCAGAGACATCGGCAAGCACACCACCGGCACTCAAATATTTACACTGGCGGTGGATCTCACTCTGCCTTGGGAGACCATCAAGAAAGAAGTCACCAGTCGATTCAAGCACTTGAACTTCGAGCAGAGTGACTTGGTCGTATGCAACTTCGCATTCCACTATCTGTGCCCATCCCGCCCGCTCATGGTCAACGTTGCCAAGTTGGTGCACGGGTTGCTCAAGCCGGGCGGTCGATTCCTAGTCACGTGCTTTGATGGAAAGAAGGTGTCCAATCTTCTCCAGCATAGTGACAAGTGGATTGTGAGGGAAGACGGCGCAGTCAAGTACAACATCCAGTCGGACGGACCGATCACATCATTCGTACACGGCAAGAAGATCAAGCTGCTACTACCTTTCTCAAAGGGAGAGCTCATTGAGGAAAGCCTGGTGGACCTCTCCATGGCCACGAACATATTCGGATCAAACGGATTCACAACAGAAGCAGCCGGGTCGTTTGCAGACTTCCAATCGGGATGGGGACGCGGAAAACAGCCCGCCATGAGTGAAGGCGACATTGTGTTCACTGGGCTATACAGCTACATGGTTTTCCAGAAGAACATGGGAGATCACATAGTCATCAAGTCAAACATGCAAGCACTGCTGCCCAAGGGATTGACAACACTTACCACGCCGTCAGCGGTAGAGGGCAAGGGCGAGAGCCAGAGTGGCGATGACCATGGATTCCTACATTACTCAAGCCTAGACAACATGCCACAGGCAAATGCAGTACACCTTGTAGGAGAGAACGCGGACAGGGCGCTGGACGTCATGCAGGACATGAACGCACTCAGCAACAACGGATACCGCTCGCACGAATCAAACAAGCGCCTTAGAAAAAAAATTGTATTCACCAGAGAACCAAACTCAGGCATGTCGCACATGAAGGACGGCGACGCTGTTGTCATTCTGGGGACTAACATACTGCAAGTCGCAGAGATGTTCACATACGCGTCCAAGACGCCGGTGCTGCCGATCATCATTGGAGACTCCATAGTGATTGATGTAGAGACTTACAGACAGATGGACCAGACAAAAGAAAAGATACTCAGTCACCTGTACAGCCTGCCGCCAATGTCAGTTGTGCACATCTAAGCCACAAGCTAGCCACTTTCATCGCTTGCAATGGAGTCAAAGAGCTCAAGGCAGTCAACAGACTCAAGTTCGTTGATGCCGTTGAGGATGAGGGACATACGGTTTGCCTCTTCGTACTCAGCCTTCGCTGATAGGATGCGAGACTCCGCCTGGAGCATCATGACACGCAAGCTGGCGCAAGCAGCTGATTTGTTTTTTCCATCAATAGACTTCACCGCGATGTCGATGCGCTTGCCTACCATGCCAATCACTTGGAGAACAACAGTGGTGATGCCAAGGCAGTCATCACCGCTGGCAAGGGTGCCCATCCACTTGTCGATACCGATCACAACGCACACAAAGCGATGCATCGCATCCTGCACTTGATCAGCTTCAACTCGGGGGGCTTTCAACTTAGAGTACTTGACCAAGAGTCCCAGCAACTCCAAATGGAACCGGCTGGTTGGTGGAATGATCTTGTGGAACAAGATAGCAGCCTTTGCTCCGGAGACAACCTCGAAAGCCTTGTGAGTAATGCTCATGCTAGACGAGCTAACCTTGCGACTGTGAGACTTGCCAGCCTTGGGCTTCACAGGGGCCTTAGCAGCAGGGGTGTTCATGGCTTGGTTGGTGAGGTGGAGTGGCTGGTGGTGATGGACAACCATATAGAAATATCAATTTTTGGTCAAATGACAACCCGGCCACCATTGGGCGGCGAGCATTGTATTGTGAAATATATTGCAAGCACTAATAGAATACATCCACCAAGGCGCGGCCCATTTGTTGCGTTGCGAGATGAGTAAGGCCAAGCAGACATCCATATTCACAGATGCCGGAGACGAGGTACCCTTATTTTCTAAGGACTTAGACTTCTTCCTTGGGCGAAGCATCATGCTATTCGGATCGTCAAACTCGGGGAAGTCAACCATCATAAAGGACCTGCTGTACACACTCAACCCGCATATACCAAACATATTGGTATGCTGCCCGACGAATAAGCTCAACCAGTCATATACCGGGATCGTGCCAAATCAGTTCATACATGATGATGTCGATGAGGCGGTTATAAGCAAAATTCTAAAGAGGCAGAGTCAGGTCGTGAAGATATACAACTCGGCAAATGACTTCGACACGGTGGAGACCATATACTCCAAGATAGACCGGCCGAACCATTCGACTCTAATGGCTATGGAAAATGTGTACCGCAAGTGCATGCAGCAGTGCGACAGCCAGTCATCGCTCATCATAACCAACGAGCATAAGAAGAAGACCATGAAATGGATGCAAGATCAAATTGCTTCAGTCAAGTCAACACTCGTTACCAAGAGCACCGCGCTGAGTGACTACGAGAAGATGGTAGCACAGCATATCAAAATCAATCCTGAGTTCATGCTCATCATAGACGACGCTGCGTTCTCCGCGAAGGTATGGTGCAAGTACCATGCAATCCAAGAGCTATTCTTCAACGGCAGGCACTACCACATCACGTTCATGATCGCTTTCCAAGATGACAAGAGCCTGGACTCATCTCTACGGAAGAACGCGTTCATCAACATATTTACAACAGAGAAGGTATCCAACGCGTACTTTGAACGGTCGGCAAACAACTTCACGCGGCAGGAAAAAAATAAGATGCTGGCCATAGCTAGCGCCATATTCTCGCCACCGACTCAGAAATCCAGTCTTGCCAAATACAGGAAGCTCATATACATGAAGGATTTCTCACCTTCGTCATACCACTACACGGCAGCACTTACACCATCATTCAGCTTTGGCTCTAAGGTGTTGATGCAGTACTGTGACAAGATTAAGAAGAAGGAGGATGATGTCGACATGAGCGAATTCATGGAATTCTTCTAGACTCCATCTCTCCACACCTCGCCACTTAGTATGCGTTGCAGTTTGAACAACATTGGTGAACCACTCCGGCGAGGCGATGTTGGCTTACCACTCCGGCGAGGCGTGTTGGCTTACCACTCCGGCGAGGCGATGTTGGCTTGCGGTTTTGGCTTACCATCATGGCAATGCGCGTTAGTGCGTTGTGTTGTAGTTGACTACTACCACCTCGTCCATTTTTTGGTTCGGTGCCTTGGAGTTTATTCTACGGAATGCAGGTATGACTACGATTATGAACGGGTTGTCGACGAAGTGTGAGAGGACTTCCTCTGTGTATGAGTTGGAGAACATGAACTGCGACTTCAATGTCTTGAGTAGAGTGAAGAGTGTATCGTGCTTCTCCTCTGAAAATCCTTCTCTGGAGTAGTTGACAAATGAGTTGTCGTTCAGCTTCACGTACGGCGGGTCCATGTATATGAAATCCTTAGGGCTCGTGTTTGCTGACTCATGGTGTCTAAGGATGTTGGCAAAGTCACTGACAACGAACACGACTGGCTGAATCATGAGAGATATACCGCGCAGATGCTTGGGACACACAAACGTTGGCTCGGCGTAGTTGCCGAACGATACGTTGAAGTGACCGGTCTTCTTGGCGCAGCGATACATGCCTCGAAAGCATGTCTTGTTGAGAAAGATGAACATGGCTGACCGGCGAATGCGAGAACGCTGCAATACGTCATACGGCATGTTGGCAACTTCGTCATCACTCAGTCGGCAGTTGTATTCATCCCTTACACGGTAGTAACACTCTTTTTTTGACTCCATGGACCTAAGAGACAAATACTCACTGCTGAGCTTCTTAACTTCATCCAGCAGTGTGTCTACATCATCGCGGACATGCCTATATAGCGTGATTAGGTCCTCATTGATATCGCTAGCAATGACGCGCTTGTTTATGGTTATCTTATTACTATAGTGCATGTACAGAGTGTTCAGCAACACGCTGCCGCCGCCAAGGAAGGGCTCATAGTAGGTGTCCACCTGTGTAGGCAACATGTCTGTGATGTTATCTATTATCTGGGCCTTGCCACCAACCCACTTGAGAAAGGGCCTCACTACTCCGCCGTGGAGAACCAATTTGTTCAAATCCTTACAAGTAGAAATGCCCTTTTCGCTCAATATCGCGCGAGGGTCAACGGCTCCGGCAATTGCATTTGCGCTGCTTTGGAGGGACGACCCTTGAGCAGTCTGGATGGCTGATCGCCAATTGGTTACCAATGGCAACGCTCGTAACTGATTCATAGCACTCCATGACCCAGAATTTACACCTCGACCGGGCGACACCTCGTACTCTTTCTCTAGCATGGTGGACAGTGGAAGGAACGAGGCAATGTCAGACTCATCCGGAACACCTCCGGTAGTTTCGCGCATTGCGGATAATTCATCTACGATACCACGAATGCGCATTTATATTATGTGCGATACGATACCACGGAAGCACTGCACTTATTGCGATTACACGCGTCACTATGAACTTGCACGAGCACGCTTCACCATGGAATTCCACTTGGCGTATTGCTTGTCAAGGTCGACGACTGGAGTAGTCACGCGCATGTCAACCGGAAGCCACTCATCCAACCAGGCCTTAGCGTTATTCTTCTTAAGACCAGTCTTCACACTTACATCAAAGTACCGACCAGCCATCGGGTCGCCGCGAGAGAAGCGACGGCCAGCAAGATCTAGCGTAGAGATAATCCACTCGAAGTTAAACTTGTTTTGGCTAGCACATGCATCGACCAGCAGTCTAGAGAAAATATAGTAAGCGCCCATGTCACGGTGGAATGGATCCAGATGCAAGATCTTGATACAGAACCATGACCAGATCAGACGCATTCGGTTGGGCATCCATCCAGATAGCCGCAGCTGACGCATAGCCGCGTCCACCATGTGGAAACCGGTCTTGCTATCCCACAGCGCGGCGTATAGGCGAGGATCGTTTCCCCATTTGATTGAGCGATAAGTTGGGTCAAGCCAGGTGTACTCTCTGTTGGCCGGGACGAGTAGCAATGAGTGATAGAAATCTCGCCAAACCAATTGACGGATAGCCTCTTCACTGCCCCCCAAATAAGATGCATTCACCCCACTGGACAGCCAACGATTGTAAACCTCGCGAGGGCTAAGACAACCGAAGTTCAAATAAGCAGACAGACCAGAACCGCCGCCGGTAGACAAATCGTCACGGGACATAAACTTCTGGAGACTACCACGCAGAGCAAGCAACCCTTCGGCACGGCCGCCCTTGATGCTGAGAAGAGGCGAGTATCTCTCTTGCCAATTACCAATGCTCTGCAAATCAATAGAGTCAGACTCGAGAACATTAACCACTCCCTTTATAGCCTTGCCAGTGGAGTGAGGCGTAGACTTACCAAACCATCGCACAGAACTTCCCAGCTTAGAAAGAGAGAACCCACTGTCGACCGGAAGGTAATCACTCACGGCTCTCTTGTAGAATGAACTGAAGATCACGTATGGGTCTGTCTTCTCAACCTCTCCCACCGCATCCACATTCTCCGCTGGAAATGCATTTGACTTGGTGAAGGGAGTTAGAAGAGGAAAGTCCCACTCCTCTACCAGAGTGATACCCGACTTGCGGCACGCTTCGCGCAGACGATTGCTCCTAGCACTGCCAAACAATGTGATGGACTTGGAGATGCTAACAGACCGGACATCCATACTGATGTTTGGCTTAGACAGTAGACCAAAGAAAGATTCCGGAGTGGTCACGATCAACCGCCCGCCAGCCGCGCGCAACTCACTATCCAAACTTTCTAGGGACTCAACCATGAACTTGATTGCGTTGGCAGACGAATGCTTATGCGCACTGGTGTTTGAAACTTGGGAGGGATTCACAACGAACACGGCTAGCGCGCCGGCTGCATCCAACTTCCGAGAACGAACCAATGACAACACCTTGTTGTCAAACAGGCGAAGATCGTTTGTAAATACGTGGATGTGCATTGCCGCTTGCAAAGGAGCTGAGTGGTTTGAACTGCTTGGGGCTTGATGTAGTCTATACAATGTATGTGTCATAACTACAACTAACCACTGCCAAGCCATCGACGCAAGCCACAACTGCAAGCCATCGACGCAAGCCACAACTGCAAGCCATCGACGCAAGCCATCGCCGCGAGACATCGCCGCAAGACATCGCCGCGAGACATCGACGCAAGCCATCGCCGCGAGACATCGCCGCAAGCCATCGACGCAAGCCACAACTGCAAGCCATCGACGCAAGCCATCGCCGCGAGACATCGCCGCAAGCCACAACTGCAAGCCATCGACGCAAGTGAGTGGTGTGTGATTGATTGCTGACAAGTGATTGATGTTCCAACTTTAGTTGGCCAGCTTGCGGATATTGTTCCAGAGACTGAGTGAGTGGTGGTGTGCGTGGTGGCTCGCGGCGATGGCTTGCGCGTGGTGGTGTGCGTGGTGGCTTGCGGCGATGGCTTGCGCGTGGTGGTGTGCGTGGTGGCTTGCGGCGATGGCTTGCGCGTGGTGGTGTGCGGCGGTGGCTCGCGGCGATGGCTTGCGCGTGGTGGTGTGCGGCGGTGGCTCGCGGCGTATTTGTAAATCCATCATGTTGAGTGTAAAATCGCAAGGCTAATATAAGATCACTTTGCGACTTGCCGCCAGCTAGTACATTGACTACATCATGGTTGTCGTGAACAAATACTCGAGCACGCAGATCACATCGCTAACGTCGACCTCGGCGCGCATGGTCTATGACACAACGCTCAATGCGCTACGATTCAACAACTCGGCCAGTTACGCCAACGTACTGGTCGCCAAAGATCTCGCTAACAACTTGTCGGGCATAAACAATGTTGTGACGACGGGAAGCTTGGGTCTCAACACGACCACTCCATCCAAACAGCTAGAGGTAAACTCCGCCACCGGCGACTGTCTACGCATGTCTTACAACTCGCCAACAGGCAGCGCGACTAACTTTGTTGATCTGATGGTCACTAGCGATGGTGATCTCACCATGACGCCGTCGGGCGGAAGTATCAACATCACTTCGCACAACGGAGCTGACAAGGGTCTCAAGCTAGCTGGTGTGCTGGTTACTTCAACGGCCGCTGAGCTGAACTATGTGGACACTACGCCGGGATCGGCACAGGCAAGCAAGGCTCTAGTGGTAGATGCAAACCGAAACCTTATCAACATGAACTATCTAGAGACTGCAAGCCTTGCGACGGTAGCAGTCTCGGCAACCAATTCGTCCACAGTTTCATCGCTCAGTGTTATCACCATACCGACCACGGCCGCCGCCGCTGGCATCGGTGCTGGCGTTGAGTTTGATCTTGTTAGTGATGAGGGCAATGTGTTTGCGGCAGGGTTTGTAAACTGTGTTAGCAGCAGCGTTGTTGACGGAAGCGAGAAGGCCTTCTTTGAATACCAACTCATCAACTCGGGATCTCTGGATACTATCATGACCGTCAGCAACGCCGGTGTACTCACGGCGACCACATTCGTTGAGACGTCGGACTTGCGAGTGAAGGAAAACATCTTGGCGGTGCCGGAGCAAGAGAGCTTAGATAAGCTGATGCAGCTCAACATTAAGTCGTACAACTATACGTTTGACTCAGAGAAGAAACCGCACACTGGAGTTATCGCGCAGGAGATTGCAGAGGTACTGCCGGAAGTTGTACAGGTTGAGAAGAAGGGAGACATAGAAGACTTCCACAGCGTACACTACGCCGGACTGGTGCCGCACCTGGTCAACGCAGTCAAGCAACTCAAGAAGGAGCTTGACGAACTCAAGTCTTCGCAAGCAAGCAAGCAATGAGTGAACCACACCACAAGCAAACCCACGCAGTGGCCAGCGTCAAACGCGCCGGCAACGAAAGTGAACTACACCACTCGGCAAAACTATTCATCTCTAGACTGATAGCAATTGGGTTCAACCAATTACCAAACACCAGTGGAAGCACCGTTGGCGTGGGTAGACAAACCAAGACATGCAAGTATGACGGAGTGTGGATGGAGTACCCGTTACATGCAGTCAACTGCGGAAGTGCCGACAGCTCATCCGCTCAGCTGCCAGTCACTTGTGGAAGTGCTACCAAGAGAAGAGCTCTACTCAACATCGCGGATGATGTGATGGATGCAGAAGGTGTGCCAATACATGCTTGTAAGAACCTGCACAACATATTCAACCCGAACCTACGATGCAAAGAAAGAAGAGCCATAAGGACCAGAGCTAAGAAACTTGGACTGCTCAAAGTGGTTGACGTCGCGGTGGTTCGCTCTAGGACAGTGCACACCGTGATTGAAGTGGTCATGACTAGCAAGATGACTAGACAGCAACGACACAGCATCATGGCAACATATCCGAAGACTGATGTGATTGAGGTCAAGGCCGCGGATGCCATGCTATGGTTAGAGTCCTTAGAGATGATGTGATGCGCTGCTGGTGGTGCTGGGCATTTATTTTTTGAATTTGGTGCAAGCGCCAACTTGTATACAACCACCACGCGCCGCTACGCCGGCCACTGCGCGAGCCACTATGTTGACCACGCCGCTGACCAATAGTGTGTATGTGCATGTGTATCAGACATCGTATGGTGACGTGGTGAGAGTGTTCTCGCATACAAGCAAGCCAGATCAGAAGAACATACTGCACGGCCACCGGCTATACATGGCGGCGAGTGTGCATCATATCAAAGGACTTCACTTGCAGAGACTTCTATCGCTCATTGGAGACACCATACCGAACAAAATGTGGCCGGCACTGGTAGCCATGATATGCACTCAACAAGCCGCTGGCAATACACCCGCATGCGGCGAGGTGATGGCGATCAAACATGCACTCTTCGCATGTAACCCATAGAGGCAACAGAATCGATAGAAGGGAGTAATGCGGGTGATTATGGCGGCCATTTAGATCTTATACACTCTATAGAGTAAAGCCAGTCACCCGCATTGGACACTCTATCTTTTGAGCCCGTGCACTCCCTTTCGGTGGTTGGCCACGTCTTGTACACCCTCTGGTACCATACAAAGTTGAAGCAATTCAGCCCGTAGAATACCACACCACCAAAGCTTAACACCCTACCACAGCAGAACTTATACTCCCAGGTATAACCCAACACCACCATAGCAACATGTCCTCGTTCATTCCCCTCAGTGAGCTCCAAAAAGTCAAGTTCTTCGTCTTGGACGATGAGGACAACAACTTGGACGCATGTGTTGAGGTTACCAACAAGGAGCTGTTCCGTAACAACGAGCCGTTCAAAAACGGTGTCTACGACGCCAGGCTGGGAACCACGGACAACGCATACTCATGCCAAACGTGCTTCCAGTCTAAGAACGACTGTCCAGGACACCCGGGGAAAATGGTCACACCATACCCAATGCTTAGCCCGCTCTTCAAGAAAGAAGTGCTCAAGTGGCTCAAGATCACGTGCTTCAACTGCGGTGAACTACTGGTTCGCCTAGGAAAAAAGCACGCCAACCTGCCCAAGCACTTGCGCCTAGGAGAAGCTGTCAAGCTTAGCCGAAGCAGCACCATGAGGAACATTCGCTGTACCAACTGCGACACCGTTCACCCCAACGTAGAGAAGGACGCCAAAGACCATCTGACCATCAACGTCAGACTTGGCGACACCGTCGAACGACTTTACAATCATCAGATTGAAGAGATCTTATCCAAGATCTCAAACCAGTCCGTTGAACTCATGGGCAAGACCGAGGAGACGCACCCGCGCCGATTCGTACTGCGCACGTTGAGAGTGCCGCCGGTTACTATCAGACCCGACATCAAGAAGATCAAGGGAGGGCGATCCAACAACAACGACTTGACCACCATTCTCAAGAATATGGCCAGTCTGCTGGAGCGCACGCCGCAGGTCCTCAACAACGAAGGCATCGAGAAGAACATCGTGCAGCTTGAAAACATTGAGATGCACTACTTCAACCTTGTCAGAGACACGCCGGCAGGAAATGCGAACAGGCTGCAGTCAAACACGGGATCCACTCTCATGTCTGCCACAGGAAGACTCGCCAAGAAGACCGGCCGCATTCGTAAGAACCTGCTAGGCAAGAGAACCAGCCACATGGTCAGAAGTGTCATCTCAGTTGACAACATCAAGCCATACGAGGTTGGCCTTCCGGTTAGCGTATGCAGACAGATCCAGAAGACAGTCGTAGTTACGCCAGCCAACAAGGATAAGCTCATGGTCAACTTCCTCAACAAGGACAAGCAGTACCCAGGATGCACGCGCATCAAGAAGAACAACGGAAAGACGTACAACGTCAACGCCGTTGATGACAGCTTTCAGATCGAAGAAGGTGATGAGATGGAAGTAGACATTGAGAATGGTGACGTCATCCTGATGAACAGAGCGCCGACACTCACCTACTCTTCTATCTCAGCACTCATCGTAAAGGTCATCTTCAAGGGAGACACCATCAGACTTTCACCCAACGTGGCGGACAGATACTTCTCTGGAGACTTCGATGGGGATGCCATGATGGGCATTCTACCCAAGTCCACAGCCGCGTGCGTTGAGAGTTGGTACCTTGCAGGAGTCCCGCAGTGGAGCATTGCGCTCAAGGACGGAACGCCATCAGTAGGCATCTATCACGATGGCATGATTGGAGCGTTCGAGTTCACAAAGAATGGAGTGCACTTCACCAAGAAGAACGCCATGCGCATGCTATCCACGACTGATAGACTCACAACCAAGCACAGACTCAACAACCGAGGGAGTTCCGTCCCTGAGGATAGCATCTCCAACTACGAACTCATGAGTAGACTACTCCCGGACATCAACTACAAGAAGAAGGCGGGATTCTACAAACCAGAGTACGCAGACTTCATCGACTACAACCACCTAGACACCACAGTCGTAGTGGAGCATGGACAGATGATCAAGGGACGCATGGACAAGAAATCCGTTGGGCAAGGAGTCGATGGAAGCATGTTCCACGCCATCTACAACGAGAAGGGAAGCGAGGTTGCCATGGACACGGTTTTCAACATGCAGCAGATGACCAACATCTACCTCATGCACTGCGGAAACACCATATCCAAGTCAGACATTGCGCTATCGCCAGAGGCCATGAAGCGCGTGCAAGACCAAACGGCAGCTATCCTTCTAGAGTCTAAGCAGATCACAGAGAACCTGCACGAAGGAAAGATCGTACCGCCACTTGGAACAACCATCAAGGAGTTCTTCGAGCAACAACAACTCAGTGTGCTCAACCTAGGAGACGACTTCCTTCGACCAGTCTTTGAAGACATCAAGCCGGAGGAGAACCACCTATACAAACTCATTGTCAGCGGATCCAAGGGAAAGCCAACCAACCTGCTACAGATCGCGGCTAGTATCGGACAAGCCAGTATCGGAGGAGAACGCATGCACAAGCTTTTTGACTACGAGAGAACGTCCCCCTACTACCCGCGGTTCGATGAGAGCGCACAGAACAGAGGATTTGTATGTGAACCATACACCACTGGCGTAGACATGGTCTCGTTCATCTTCCAGTCCATGGAAGCAAGATACTCCATCATCAACAAGGCACTGTCCACTTCCATCACGGGTGAACAGAACCGAAAGAGTATCAAGAACCTTGAGTCGCTCATCATAGACAACGGACGGAAGATCTCCTCCAGAGGAAAGATCATCCAGTTCATCTACGGAGGAGACGGCGTCGATGTGCGCAACAACGAGACCAACCACATGGAAGCGGCAGGGCTCAGCGACGCGGAGCTAGAAGACAAATTCAAGACCACAGAAGATATGCTGCCGCAAGCCATGCGCAACCCCGCCATTGCTAATCTTCTAGAGACTGAGTTCAAACAGATCAAGCAGGACAGGGAAGACTACCGCAAGGCGTTCATCACCATTGAGCGACAGAACATCAAGAACAAGATGTTTGACCTAGACAAGAAGCTACCCATCAACCCCAAGCGCACGCTTGAAGACACAGTCTTCAACAACAAGCAGTTCGCAAAGGAGGGCAAGTATGTGCCCGACGTTGTCAAGCTACACACCATCACACAGAAGTGCTGCAGTGACCTGGAGTACATATACTACAACGCGCACTGCCAGAGCACGAAGAGAAAGGTCAGCGATGTGGTCAAGAGCGCTACCAGCCTCATGCACCAATGCATCAGAACTCACTGGGCTCTCAAGAAGCTCATCCGCATGGAAGTCACGCCAGAGATCTTGGAACTAGCAGCCACCAAGCTATGCTTCATGCTTGCAAAGAGTCTCGTAGACTACGGAATGCCCATCGGCATCGTAGCCGCGCAGTGTATCTCAGAACCCATGACGCAGTACGTGCTCGATAGTCACCACCGAACGGGAGCATCCGGAACCAAGACAGACTTCTTGGGACGCATGAAGGAAATCCTGGGAGCGAAGGACACCGCCAAGATGAAGGCGCCCACCATGGTCATCCACCTCAAAGAGCACATCTCTAAGGACTCATTCAAGACCAGACAGACGGCCAACCACATTGAGATGATGTCGCTCAAGCAGTTCGTTGACGCGTACCAGATCTTCTTCGAGAAGTACGGAGAGGTCGTTCACCCGGACTACGTGCAGGAGAACAAGATCATTCAGGACTTCAACAAGCACAACCCGCTCATGAAGAAGCCCACAGATCTAGTAAGATGGTGCGTGCGCATTGAGATCTCCAAGGAGAAGCTCATCGAGAAGAACATGAAGCTAGAGACTATATGCTACAAGCTCTTTGATACGTACCCAACGCTCTACATTGTCAACAGCGCAGAAAATGCGGACAAGGTCACCATCAGAGTCTACATGAGGGCAGCGCACTTCAAGAAGAACCAGGTCGTTAACACAGCGCTGCTCACAGATGTTGTCAACAACCAACTCATGACCACAGTCATCAGAGGAGTAGATGGCATTCACTCGACCAACGTCGCGCAAACGCTAGCCAGAACAGCGGTCGCGGAAGATGGAGCCATTGTCAAGTACTCCAAACCGGTTGTATGGACAGACGGGACTAACCTGGAAGCCATCTTCGCGAACCCCTTCGTTGACGCTTACGAAACAACCACGGACAGCATCATCGAAACATACCACATGCTTGGCATTGAGGCAGCCGGAAACACCATCATCACTCAACTCTCAGGAATGATGCCAAGCGCCGCGCCCCAGTACTACAGAGTGTACGCAGACACCATGACCAGCACGGGAGTCGTCACAAGCATTGACCGACAGGGAATCCAGGCCAGAGAGAGAGAAAACGCACTACTCATCATCGCGAACAGCCACCCGCTGCAATCCATAGAAGAGGTCAGCGCAAATGGACTCGCCACTAACTGCAACAGCACTTTCAGCCCAGCCATGATGGTTGGAGGAGTGCCGAAGCAAGCCACAAGCTACAACAGCGTAACCATCAATGAAGCATTCCTCATGGAAAACGCAAGGAACATCAAGCAACAGCTTGACGACTTGTAAGCAACCACAACACCATTGCATGCATGCATGCACCTCGCCGGATGGCATACATTTTTTTTGGCCTATGTTGGTTGACCATGCTGGTTGCCAGTGCTGGTTGCACATGCCGGTTGGAGTGACCACGCACGAGTCCGCGCATGAATACATGCAGTGAAGCGGCGTATGATATTTATCTATCGGCTCACTCATATGTCAACCACTTGGGTGGCCACACTTGGTTGGAGTGGCCACAAAAAAAATATGAGAGGTGGTCGACCACACTTTATGTGGCTTGACCGCATGCTAGATGCATCATACTGTTGCTTCGTCAAATGCATCCATGTATAGATTCACAAGAGTGAACTCCTTCACCGGCGGCGCCTGGGCAAACTCATCTATAGTCTTCACCTCGCCACTTAGTATGCGTTGCAGCACGAAGCGCAACGTAGGGAATTAGTGGCGTTGATTACCACGCAACCGTGGCTTGGGTCTACTTCAGATTGCTCTGCAAGACTCCGCGAGGTAGGCGTCCCCGCAGTCTCCGCAACAGGTGCGGAGGCTAGTTTATGTTCATTCATAAGATAGATGTTGCGTGCAGCGTTCACGTCTCGATCCAATGTGTGGCCACAGCCACAAGTGAACTTTTTTTGGCTTGTCAACTTGCGATTCAACACGCCACATGCTGAGCATGTCTTAGATGACCACTCCTCACTGCACTCGATTAGTCTACCACCAGATCGCTGCATCTTATCTACCAGGAGCATTCGAAATGAATAGTGAGACCATGTTAGCATAGAACGAGACACCGCGCTGCTGATACGACTTTGTTTCTTGGTCATATCAGAGGTGTTGAACACGGGCAGTAGAACTTCATCGTAGTTATCACTCAGCCACTTAGCACACTTGTGATGCATGTCTTTAACCATACACTTCACTCGCTGAAACAGTCTACAGATGAGTCGATTTAGTCGATGTCTTTCACGTCGGCAGGTTGACTTGCTTAGCTTTGACTTGAGCTTGTCAATCAACAGGCACCTTCTAAAGACTGCGTCATTGGAATCGTTGACCCCCATGGTCAGACCCTTTGGGTCATATATGGTGATGAAGTCTCTAACTCCAGGATCGATAGCACATGTGCGGTTCTTAGTCTCTTGAGTGAATAGCTTGTGTCTGGGCACACACATGTAGAAAGCACCTTCCCGAGTCATCTGTAGGCGCACAGAGTAGTCAAGGGATGGCAAGTCTTCTTTGATGCGAATGCCTGCTCCCTTCCTGAAGCCAAAGTATTTTGGTGCGAAGCAAACTGCTTTCACATCCGCACATATGGTTTTGATTCCTCGGGCTTGCAATTCTATAGATGTGCTGTTATTTCTGCGCGACTTGAACTTCAACGACGGGAAGCTAGTCTGTGATTGCTTTGTCTTGAGACTCTTAAAGAGAGCCTTTGACGCGACTATTGCCTTGACAAAATCCCTATATGTCGAATTCATGACCTCCTCTGGGACTTCCAAGTGATAAGAAGGCAAGTGTTTCTCCAGAGAGTGCTTCTGTGATATACCCCGATATTTGTCAGCAAGCGCTTTCTTGGATAGGCTGTAACAATCCTCTCTAGAGACTTCGACTAGCTTGTTGTATATCGACCGATGTGTACCAAACATCTTACGCAGCTGTGTCTTCTGCTGGTGCGTCGGGTATAGCTTGATCTTGATCATGCTGTTGGGCTGTAGCTTGTTCTTTTCTAAGTCGCTTGAGCACTCCTCCCTTCTTTCCGTTTCGTCTAGCAACAAAGACGTTGACGATTGAGAGTAGGTCTTCTTGGAGCTCTTGAGTCTCCATGTCCTTGAACTCTTGTTCGTCTCTATGTTCGTCAGAGTAAACCATGATTTGGACCTTATGCTCTTTACACATCTTCTCGAAGAGTTCGAATCCAAACCTGAGGAGTCTGTCTTTGAAGGTAACCACAATACGCCCGACCTGTTCTCGACATACCATTTCCACCAGCTTGGTGAGTCCCGGTTTGTTGTAGTTGATTCCGGATCCCACATCTGTAATGACTTCACAGTCTGGGAAAGCGCTTGACAGAAGAGCCTTCTGTCTATCGAGGTCTGGCAGTTGCTTCTTTGACGAAACTCTGCAATAGATGACTGTCGCGTTAGTTTGGTTCTCGTGTCTATCAGGCTGAGGTTGATTGTCTTCTTGTCCCACGAGAGTGCCAATCGATTCAAGATCATACAGCCAAGTCTTTCGTCCTGAGACATTGGTAATGGCTCTGGCATTGATGGAACCTGTACTCGCCCAGTTTCTGAGCGTGAAACTAGAGACGTTAAAAACCTTTCTAGCTTGCGCTGAAGTGACATATTTAGGCATTAGACTTGGCTGTTAGTGTTGATGCTTGGCTTGTGTTTATGTATGTTGATGTATGGTGTGTTTAAAATGGCTCTCATTCTTGTGACGGGTCAAAAAATATACATTCACCTGCTTAGACGTTTGAACGTCAAGCTTCTTCAGTGCAGTTCAAAACTGGTTATGTGTATTCGTGGAACGTGTGGTTAGCTAGCTGTGCTATAATGCGGCTGGTGTTTGATTCAATTTTGACAACACTCAATTACCAGCCGCGGCATAGCTATTAGTGATTCAAGCGTAGCGATTGGTGGTTAGCCAAAATTGAAAGCCTTATGAAGGGTAAATTCAACGTATCGCCTATTGAGTTATACAACCCTTCCTTCACCATGGATGCTAAGTTTGAACAGCTTGAGGCTCACATTCGCAAGCTTACTAGTGAGCTTGAGCGCGCTAACGCTGCCAACCAAGTTATGATGCAGACTCTACTGAACCAGATCGAACAGAAGCTTGACGTGCTCGCTAACAGTGAGCCTGGCAGCAAGCCAAAGGCAAGTCTCAAGAACAAGAATCAGCTTCTGAAGGCTAAGCTCAAGGAAGATGTGAACACGTATCTGGGTGTGCTCTACACGGCCGAAGACCTTCAGCGCCTGTTTGAACACGAAGAGGTGGCCAGCCGCAACGAGGCGCACAAGGTCGGGCGACTTGCGGACATCTTGTACAAGGAAATCCAGGCGAATCCGGTTCTCAAGGCTAAGCTGGACACCATCCATGACGAATACAAGGCATCGCTCGAAGCCTAGACAACACCTGCGTCACAGTAACTGCATACCAGCACATGCATAGCAGTGCTTGCTTGTTTTTTTGACTCTATGGACTCCATGGTGAGGTACCCGAGAATTCCCGGATACATGCAGCGGAGCTGCGTATGATAAGTGCATTGATGTGTAGTCCCGGGAGTCGTTGATGAATACTACATGTGTTGGCTATGATGGTGTTGGCTATGATGGTGTGTGCTTTATTTTGTTCTTCTATGGTATACAAAGGCGTCAACGCGCCAAGGCATTCCACCCAGTTCAATCTCACCCGTAGTGTTGAGTGCAAATATTCACGGCCACCATCGCGATGGACTTCACAACAGCCAAAACTCCACTAGCCCTACCCATAACTGGCATTGAGCCTCCTCGTAGTGATGGCAACATCCTGCAGAAAGGTTTGAGCCGCCTCCGCTATCTTGCCGAGAAGACTTGGTACAGTAACAAGATGCGGTTCCTTCTCCTGTTCTTCTTGATGCTGGTGTGTGTGAACTTCATGCTGATCTACTTCAACTACATGAACATCAGTAGTTCGATCATCCTTGGCGACCCGTCCGCGCCTGGCTACGTGAAGCCCACCAAACTCCAGCGAGCAATGAGTTCAATCGGCAATAGCTTGTACTTCACAACGACTCAGATCACTACTATTGGTTACGGCGATGTTACTCCCAACACCACTATTGGCAAGGCATGCGTGACGCTTGCTCATGTCGTTATCGGTTTTATTGCTTTGAACCTTGCTGCCGAGTATGGCGCTAACAACACTCAGAAGGATATGATTGCTTCTGTTGTGAGCAAGGCTCTTGGCGCAACTCCCGAGCGACGTCGTACTCGATTTGGCGACGACTTGCGCAACTCAATTGCTGGAGTTGTAGTGACTGATCCTATCAAGACATTTGAGCAGACCGTTGAAGTTGCGGATAAAGTTGAGAACACCGGTAGTCTAATCAAGACCAAGATGCGCAGCAGCATCGATAGAGCTCGCTCTAATCTGGAAAAAAGAAAGAACGCAATCATCCCTGATAATCGTGCGTTTGATGTAAGTGAAATGTCCAATCAAGTGAGCCAGTCTAACATCGGTTTGGATGGTCTGTTGGACTTGAATAGCATTCCGGCAGAGTTGCCACCACCGGCGCCAGTTGATGAGAACGGCTCCAGCTTGCTGTCTTAGCAAGCGTTGGCTTAGCGACGCTTCTTTCTGGGGAGCTTTTCTGGCAGAGCAATGTTGTGCTTGTCCAAGATGTCTTGGATATATTTTTTTCTCTTGACTACATCATTGTAGAATGTCTTGAATGTAGACACCGCGATGTTGAATTCCTTGGAGATATCCTCTGGCTGGATGTCAATGTCGTATATGACAATCACCATGAAGATCATGGCTGCTATCTTTGTGGAGAGCCTGGAGTTGGGATTCCCGATGCGGAGTTTCTCCAGCCTGTAGAATATTTCGAGTATGACTTCCTTGTGCTGCATGGGCATGTTCATTCTCTTGAGGTATGAGTCAACGTATTTCTCCTCGTTGTCGTCATTAATGGGTATCTGAATGATGCCGTCACACTCCATGCTTCTGAGAATCTTGTCACCCTTGGAGAGATCGTTTTCGCAGATGCACATCCACTCGCTTATCTCTTTGGGCTTCCGTATGATGCCCTCTTTGAGGCATTCGTAGTAGACCAATGATCCAATGATTCCGTCCAGCACGCTTCCCCTGTTGATCTTATTTGTCTGTCTGATGAGCCTGTACTGGTTTATGGTGTTGGCAATGATGTTCTTGGGTATCTTGAGTTCTGGTGACTTGAAGTTGAGCTTCTCCAGTTTCTTCCTTAGGTTGGCTTCCTGCACAAGTGAGTACTGTGAGGTAGAGTTTCTGAGTTGTTTCTGGTACTGGAACGAGTTCTTGCCGACGCATTTGATAGGTATGTGGAACTTGTCGCTGGTGTTGTACCCATCCATGGATGGCTCATAGTTGCCGTTGTCCGTGATGCATTCCAAGACGAGTCCGCACTGGATGCATGTGAGTGTGTTGTTTATGTCTGGATGCATCTCAATGCCGCATTCCTCGCACATCTTGTAGCTAGTGTCGTTTGAATGATGTTGTGTCTCTCCGGCTTGCTCTTGTTGAATGTCATGCTTGACGTCATCAAGCATCTGCGTGAATTCGTCCATGTCAAATATGTCCATAGCTTCCATGTTGGTAGTGCGGGTGTGGGTGATTACTGGGAGTGGTTACGGGGAGTGTGTTTACAGTGCAACGGTGTGGTCTGTTTCAACTTTGTCAAGCCGTACTTAAGTGTACGTGCTTCTAATTGCTATATCAGCAAAGTATCCAGCTTATCATATATACCTTTTAATTCACAAATGAGAGGCTACCAAACCCCAATTACAGCTGGCAGGCTGCCCACATCCCTTGTTGGCAGTGCCGCATACAGAGAGGCTGTGTGTGTTGGAGTTGGTGGCGCTGGCGGTGAGTTCGATTCCGAGCGTGTTCTATTTGATCTGAATTCCAACCGCGATATCCTTCAGAGTTGTCTCGATACTGTTGCGGGATATGTTCGCGACAATGGCTTGCTGGTTGTCGGCGGCATGGCTATCGATTTTGCGCTTCGACTCAAAGGCGAGCAGCTGTACGGCGACAACGCTGTTCCCGATTACGATGTCGTGGACAATGATAACATCAAGCATGCGAATGCTGTCGGCGAGTTGTTGTGCAACATGGGAGTTAGCGACGTGGCCATAGTACCTGCAATTCACAAGACTACTGTGCGCGTACAGGCGTTGGGCTATACCGTTTTCGATGTGACGTTCGTTCCCAAGTTCCTGTATGACAAGATTCCTTCCAAGACCATTGATGGATTTAGGTTCATTGATCCCGTCTATCAGAAGATTGACCAGTTTACATCGCTCGCCCTTCTTTGGGATATCACCGGGCCGTCGTTCAACATCTTGAATCGTTTCAAGAAGGACATCAAGCGCAAGGAGATGCTCAATCGTCACTACCGGTTAGAAGATATGACTGCTGGCATGTCTGACAAGCCTATATCCGGTGAGGCTGTGTCTGTTGAACAGCTGGATGTAAGATCGAGTGCATTATCACCCTTGCCAACATCCACCGCTGGCGTGTATTCGATAACAGCGCTGCCAACCGGCCGGGCTGCCTTTGCTATCTTCCGGCATGTGTATGTTAGAGAGATGCTAGCGATGGGCAAGCAACCCCCACCCCTGCGTTATCTACCAAGTCCAAAGAATGATAAGGATGGTGGTGAGATTGATTGGGTACAACTTAACCGCACGCACGGCGCGGGCAATGAAGTAGTCTTGACAATATCATCTCTAAGGGGCACCTCTGCTGATGCTGGCATGTCGGACACCACGTGGGAATTCATTCGCAACACCGCTAGTGTGAGAGATGTTGTAGAGGAGTTGTTCCCTACTGGCAGCAAAGTGAAGATAGGTCAACACAACAAGACTCAGCTTGCTACCGTCCACCCCGCACACCATGTAGTCCACGCAGTGGAGTCCCGGGCCGCACCTATCAAGGTGTTTAATCAGCACGGCCACAACCTGTCCATAAATATTGTTAGCCTCACCGCAGGCAATGCGGCGGGCAAGGTGGTGCGCGCCGGTGTCGCCAACTGCAATTTCGTACTGGCTTACTTTCTCTTAATGTATCATTTGACTCGCAAGCAAGAGAGCATACCCGACGCAAGCGGCGCGGGTGAGTTCAACGTCTACCTTATGTATTACATCGAGCTGCTCAACATGATGGAAGACGTCCATGCCAACATGTCTACCTACCCGCCAGCTCTAGTGAGTGCCTTCTCCAACGGAATGGATGTGATGCAGAACAAGGGCGGGTATTGGGAGGACGAGAACTACGAGTTCTTCATCAAGAATTTTGACAACCTGCAAGTCAACAGAACCAATCTGACATCTGTCCCGCCGAAGAATTACCTGAAGCATCCGAAGTGCACAGTTCAGAAACTGTTTGATCGCGACAACAGCGAATACTACTCTGAGTACTCCACACACTAGCCACCATCATGGCGCGATGTGGTCATCACCACAGCAAAAAAAACGGCACGCTTCAAACCACTTACATCAGAGCTGGTGTAGTGGTCTAAGCAGACGAGCTTGGTGCTTGTTCATCTTTCTTAGTCTTGCGAATGTACTTGCGCTTAGGCTTTGGGTCAACCACATTGTCAGCCACTGGCGCGGGAGTGGACGCGGGCGGGGCGGCCTCCACCACGATGTCAGCCACTGGCGCGGGCGGAGCGGCCTCCACCACGATGTCAACCACCGGCGCGGGCGGAGCGGGCCCAACCACGGTGTCAACCACCGGCGCGGGCGGAGCGGGCCCAACCACGGTGTCAACCACTGGAATTTCAATGGGCATGAGGTGCATCTCCTCCTCCACAGGGTTAACCACGACGTCAAGCAAATCATTAGCCGCGGGAGCGGGCGGGTCCTCAACAATGGTTGGCGAGTGCCCTTCCACCGCGCTGTTATCCACCGCGTTGGTATCCACATCTGTGGGCGGCGTGGTGGGCGGCGTGGTGGGCGGTGTGGTGGGCGGCGTGGTGGGCGGTGTGGTGGTCTTCAATCCCCACTTGATGTATTGACTCCACTTAGGCACGTGCACATCACTCTCACTGGTGTTTATGAGAGCAATGCATTCATTGCGAGTGTGGGTGATTGGGGTAAAGGGCGACATCGCTCGCAGCTTGGTCTGCCACGGGTGGACCACTTCCCACTCCCATTCAACATCAACATCCCCACGTTTCTCAATGCCAGTATCCACTACAGTGAAATCTCCCTTGAGTACCTTGATGTCCTCCCATGCCGAGACTACCCATTGGTCTCCTTTTTTTTCAGGCTGGGCCGCTCGGTCTGACTTCACGAATACAATATCTTGGCTCATTGTACTGGCGATTGGTTGGTATACAATAGTCCACCATACTTGATTAAAATTGATTCGCTCCTTGGAAGTAAATCACAGCCAGCATCACGCACGCCCTTAGAAGTGACTACCATGTTCTCCACCACTCAGCAAGGCCCGAACGGTTCCAACGTTTCCAACGGATTCATTGCCAAGATTCAGAGCGCTCTTCGTGGTTTGAGTCTGTTTCTCATGGGCTCAAGCAACTCTATCGTACCGATGCAAGCGGTGCCGGTTGACATGCAGCCATCCAATGTACAGTCAACTACTGCTCACCGTGATACTGATGTAATTACAATGCTTGCGTCTCCGGTTGCAATGTTATCCACCCCAGTGGGGTTTGTGGAACGGATTGAAATGCCGATGGTAGCTCAAGCTGATTGGAACGCTACCGCCGAAATGTTCGAAAGTGAATTTGATGAGACCTGGGACAAGTACTTTGCCGAGGTGGATGACGCATACGCCGTGTTTGATGCGGCATGGCTTGCTGCCGAGAGCGTATATGCTCGCAAGTGGGAGCGAGCTCATTCCAAGTGGCGTCCCATGGACGGCGCTAGTACGTACACCTATCACAAGACTAAGTCAACGTTGGAACAGACCATGGTCACTGCTCGAGCTCTGGCTCGTACTCGCCTTGAGAACACCATTGAAGGCGCCCGTCTCAAGAGAGAAGATGCGCTCGTTGTTCTGAACGACAAGTACGCCAACTTGTTGGCTAGCACCAACTACACCCGCGCTTGAGCTTGCTATCGCGCGCGCTCGCACTGTTTTGAACTCAGCTTTGTTCCAAGTGCTTGTCTTGCATTTTTTTGCCTCTACTCGCATGAGCTTATTGCAATAAAATTGAATCAATCTATGGTCTATAACCCAAGACAGCCACAGTCCCACCACACTCCCGAGAAGAAACCACTCTCAAGCCCTTACAATGTCCACGTCTAGCGCTGCCGATGTTTACAACGCGGAGCTCGCTACTCAAAGTGCTCTTATTGAAGAGGCTACTCGTCGCGTGCGTGTGTTTGAGAGTATGCTTGCCGAGATTAATACTCGAGCTAATCCTTTGGCAGCTGCCAAGCAAGCTGCCGAGGAAGAGTACTTGTCTAAGACCCAATCCATTGAGAAGAAATACGCCGACAGAGAAGATCCTGTCTCCAAGACCATGATTGAAATCAACGCCAAGCAAGAAGAGCTTGAACAAGTCAGTCAGTCCATCAAGGACTTGACCAAACAGGTCGATGATCTGAATAAGTCTAAAGAGCAAGTAACCAAGTCTATCAAATCAAACAATCAGCAAGAAATTCGTTCGTTGAGCAAGTCTCTTGATGCTGTTGATAAGGACATAAGCAAACAGACTGCTGAGATTGAGAAGCTGAAGACCGCACTGGCGGCGGCAGAGCAGAAACTCGTTCAATCGAAAGACACACGATCATCAACTGTCGAACAAATTGCTGATTTGGAAAGCAAACTGCCCGAGTTGATTGCTTCAGATGTACAGCCTATCGAAAACAAGATTGATACGCTGTCAATGGAAGTTTCCAAGTTATCAGAGCAACAAGGTTTAATCAATATTGAGATTGAGTCTCTTGGCTTTGACATCGGTCATGACTTGTCTCCGATTAAAGTAGAGAAGGTACGTTGCAAGAACTTGGCGACTGAAAAAAAGAAAGCTGCTCAAGACATGAAACAGCGTAAGGCTGTGATTGATGAATCGTCAACACTCCAGCACGCATCTGCGGTCTTTAACAACATCAAGAAGATGTTCTCATCGGCTGTCAAGGATGGGCATGCAGCAGAGAAGCGTGCTAATAGGGCAATCGCAGAAGCTAAGACTACACTTGACAAGGCTGTAAAGACAGCAGCTGCTGAAGAAAAGAAGCGCGAGAAGGCTGAGGCAAAGAGCAAGTCAAAAAAGTCAAGCAAGTCAAAGAAGGACACAGATGTAGAGCACTCTCCCGCGGATGCGGAAACTGAAGAGGATGAAGCTGACCAAGCCGCGCGCAAGGCAGCTGACCAAGCAGTGGAAGCCCAACCCGTGAAGGCTGTTGACCTGGATCCGCTTGAAGCTGCTGACCGCGCTGCTCGCGAGGCCGCTGACCGAGCGGCATTGATGGAAGAGTGATCCACTCTGCTCCACACTTGCATGGTTCCACACTTGCATGTGCGCATGTATTTTTTGGCCAAAATTGATTCAAGCCCATAGAAGTAACCACTCCACTGAAGTAACTACAGTTGAGCCCTAGCCAGACCACTCCAGCTTGAAGCAATGCTCACTCCGCAGATGAAGATCCACATGGACAACCTCGCCCGCGAGCACACCGCGAGCATTGCTTGCCACCGTCAGCAACCGGACCAATGTATCTCTATGTACTTCACGGATCGTTTCTATCCAACCGCCGAGGTCTCTCTTCCGCATCAGATGATCACGCATCTTCACTTGAGCGATGACGTTGATTGGACGTATGCCGAAGATGCCCACATGCTGTGGAAGGACATGCACATTCTCTGTGAGCTCGATGTTCATAGATGCAATCAGTGCAGCACACACTGCCAGCAGTGCGACTTGCCGACTTGTGTTGAGTGCAACCCGTTTGAAAACAACCGTAGCGTTGAGACGTTAGCGGAGATGTTTTCTACTTGGGGTCGTACTGTGATAGACATGTTCTCACTGGTCGATGAGCGTGACTACTACACCATCCATCATCTTGGCACTGGAACAACTCACCAAGATACGACCATGCATAGTGTGGTCGGCTTCACCACTTGGCGCATCCGGGCCGACGCTCTCAAGCGCGTTCTCTCTCAGTTCACTCCGTTGGAAGAATGGCGCAAGGGCGAGCCCGCCGCGTATGCCAACTACTTCCAGTCTCATGAAGATTATGCCCTTGCGGTTGACTATTATCTTGAGCGACTGGATGCTCTTGAGGACATCTACAACTGGATGACCGAAGAAGATGGCGACGCATGGCGAGCCGGAGTGTTGACATCCTCGCGCGCGACGGACAGGACACTATCTGCTCTAAAGACTCTACGCGAAGAACGAGAGAGTGTGGACAGAGCTATCTTCATACGCGAAAGCAAGCGCCAGCGCATTGCAATCACCGCCGGCGGTGATGGCAACACTTCTGCTCGGGAGAAGCTTGACCACTACTGGAGTGATGAAGAGCTTGATGAGTGAGTGCCACCACGCGCTAGCGTTCAACGATCCAGCGTTCAACGCGGTGGGCTTACATTTTTTGCCAACCTGAGCTTTGCCGACTGGTTGGTCATCAATCCAGCAGGAGTCCAAAGAGTAAAGACGTGCAAGGTTTGAACTGGATACAAATGTCACGACTTGGCATGCAGGCACCCTCCACCAATCGCCAACCAACCATGCCCGCACTCAGACAGTACACGCCATCACCATCAACATCCGCGCGCCGGGCTCATCGTCTATTCGCTATCAATCTTGCTCGAGAGAATATGTGCTCCACTATCCAGGCATCTGTTCGAGAGGATCTCGATTTGCGTGGGCTCGAACTGGATGCTAGCTCCGCGCCGTGGCCGGTAATCCCGCGAAGCTGTTTCAACCAGTTGTTCTTCAATAGATTCTATGCCGGCATCATGCAACGTCTTCCAAGTGAGTGGATAGAGTATGCATCATCGCCAGCGGGTGGTGACCTAACCTGGTTGTCTACACCATATGGAACATCAACTACATCGCCAATGGTCAACTCAGATGTGTTAGTGCATCTTGGCATTCTCCGCGGGCATTGGTTAGAACTATCGCCAGTTGAATGGTGTGATCAAGTCATGGTGTTTATACGCGAGCAACTACAGGTGGACCATCCACAGGTGGACCATCCACAGGTGGACCTATCGGATGGCATTGATTATCTTCAGATCAACGCACCAACAGATGGTAATGCACCGCGCACTTGTGACGTGTCAAGCAATGCCCAGTGGCGAGGTGTTGAGCGACCAGCCAAGCTGTTCTTGTCTGCAAAGATTGTTCGCCACGTGTTGTCTACCATTGGTGACAATCGCGAGGTGTATCGGGAATTCTTTGAGTCTCTGGAATCAAAGCAAGTTGCTTGGCTTGTATACATCCGCGCGTTTCAATCCATCATCAGATCATATCACCAGACTTACAGAGAGAACCATGTTGCCACCTATCACTTGACTCACCACTCAAGCGATAGCACGCTAGCGGACATGCCAACCATCTACGCTGCTGCAGTGGAGTTGCGCCATGCGCGTAGTCACGTGGCAAAAAAATAAGACACCCTGCGCCAAACGGCGTGGTGGCTTGCGTTGGTTGCTAGCACTTAGAAGAATGCTAGTTTCTTTCTTGGCGCGGCAAGCACTTGTGCGATTCTGAGGTTGACTGTCTGTAGCGTTGCGTCTCGGTTTGAGCCGTTGCGTTGCGCGCCTTCTCGCATGCTGTCTTTTTTTTGTGTGTTGTCTATGATGGCTGCCATGGTGTTCGACATGGCTATAGCGTTCATGAAGTTCGCCATGAGTACGTTTCGGTCATATCCATCTTTGGTCTCTGTGGGCTCACTCCTTTCATCCAAGTGATTTCCATGGATCAGTAGCACTATGTCTGGCTTGGGCATGCCCTTGTCCATCTTGACTATGTCTCTATACGTCATGAAGTCATCGACCGGCAGTTGATTGATCGCCTGTTGGAATTGGTTTGTCATGGTGTATGCTATCGACGAGTAGACGTATCGATCTACGATGACGTTCTTCCCTTGAGTGAGCGCATTGATGATAGCTTGCTTGTCTTCCTGCCTGTTGTCAGCAAAGAACTTGAGCTCAACCTTCTTCGGCACCGTAAGCTTGCCTGTGAGTATGTCGTTGATCTTCTTGCCAATGGTCGTGGTCCTGTCCGGGTACTTGTATCGAACCCAAGCGTTAGCGTCCAAGTGGTTAGCGTCCAAGTGGTTAGCGTCCAAGTGGCTAGCGTCCAAGTGGCTAGCGTCCAAGTGGCTAGCGTCCAAGTGGTTAGCGTCCAAGTGGTTAGCATTCACAATGCTATCCACAATGGTTGTCTTCCCTGCGCCGTCTGGTCCTTCTACCACCACGAGCAGCCCTCTATCACACGCACTCAAGTGAGTTGCTGAGTTCTTCCGCACTATTCCTTGGCGTGTATTTGGTTTGGTCTTGCCTGGCGCTTGACTCGCTGCAAACGCGTATGCAATTCCGCTCATATGGTTTGGTTTGACTGATGTTGCTTGCGCTGTGCTTCCTTTTGCCTTGTGTTGTATCACTACATGTGAGTCTGCTTTCATTGATGGTGAAATTTAAGGCAGCCTCTGTATCGTAGTAAAGCCACGTCCACTGCCGTCTGTGCCTCCTCTGCAGTTTGTCTATTGATTCATCATGCGAGTAATCACCAAGAGCGGACAGTTTGAGCCCGTTGACTTCAACAAGATTGTTACTCGTCTTGATGCTCTATGCAATCTCCCCGGCGAGCGTGTGTTGGATTTGGATGTGGCTGACATCGCCCAGCATACAATCAAGATGATGGTTGATGGTATCTCTACTCTAGAGCTGGATGCTATCTCAAGCAAGTACTGCGCGGCTAGTCTTGCGAATGATCCAGCCTACGGTGAGCTTGCCGCCCGCATCGAGGTGGATAACTTGCATCGCGACACCAGCAGTGATTACTACACCGCTGTCCTTGCATGCGAGTCATATACCAACGGTGATAGCGTTGTGAGACTACTAGCCCCCAAGCTGGTTGCCTTTGCCAAGCACTGGAATTACGTGCTCAACCTGGAGATCGATTACTGTCGAGACTTCCGGTATGACTATTTTGGCGTACGGACCTTGATGAAGAGCTACCTGCTGAAGCACAAGGTCGGCAACGGTATGCGTATCATGGAGCGCCCTCAGCACATGTGCATGCGCGTTGCGGTGGGCATTCACTTCAATGAGATTGGTGTGGATGGGGGTTGTTCTCCTGAAACACTTGAGAGCATCATCCGCACATACCATCTTATGAGTACCAAGAAATATACCCATGCCACGCCCACGCTGTTCAACGCCGGCACTGCTCGCCAGGCTCTGAGTTCTTGCTTCCTGTTGAGTGTAGATGATAGCATCGAAGACATCTACGAGACGCTCGCCAAGACCGCTTACATCTCCAAGTGGAGCGGCGGGATCGGCATCCATGTGTCCCAAGTGCGCGCAAAGAACGCTCTCATTAAGTCGACCAATGGGCTAACCGAGGGCATTGTACCGATGCTCGGTATGTTCAACAAGAGCAGTCTGTTCATCTCTCAAGGCGGCAACAAGCGTAAGGGCTCTACCGCGGTGTACTTGGAGATGTGGCATCCAGACATCTTTGAGTTCTTGGATCTCAAGAAGCCTCTTGGAGATGAGAACCTTCGGGCACGGGATCTGTTCTTGGCTCTATGGGTTTGCGACGTCTTCATGGAACGACTAGACAAGAGCTTGAGCTCAAACACTCCTGTCATGTGGAGTCTGTTCTGCCCGAGCAAGGCGCCCGGACTTGCTGACGTGTATGGCGATGAGTATAGAGAACTGTATCATCGTTATGAATCTGCCAAGCTGTGGAACCGGCAGGTAGACATTCGCGAGCTATGGGAACATGTACTGAGCGTGCAGATGGAGAGCGGCGTGCCGTACATCTCCTTCAAGGACCATGTCAATCGCAAGAACAATCAGAACAATCTAGGGACTATCAAATCGTCTAACCTGTGTGTGCATGGCGACACCCGTGTGCTCACCACCGCTGGCTGGGAGAAGATATCTGATCTGGCGGGGAGTGTTGTTGATGTCTGGAATGGCGAGGTGTTCTCGCAGACAACTGTTCGGTGCACCAATCCTATGACTAACTTCATCAAGGTTAGCTTCAGCAACGGAGCCAGCCTCACATGCACAGACTACCACAAGTTCTACCTGAAGGGCGGCCACTGCATCCCTGCGTATAGGCTTCAGAACGGAGATCAATTACAGCAATGGGAGCTGCCGCACATCAGCAGCCAGTCACCATCAGTCCTATCAATGGTTGATTCTCTAAGGGCTAGCGCTGGTGAAGCTAACACGTGGCCGGAGTGGGCTAGCATATCATACACCAATGGGTTCAAGGAAGGGAATGTGAGTGTGTTGAAACACGAGGATGCAATGTACGCCAGCTCATTGGGCGCGTTGAGTTGGTCGCCTGTGTTGGATGCTTGCCCCAAGGTGAGCAACTCCATTTCCAGGGATGCCCATACCGGAGACAGCTCCGGTGATGAGATGCACCCATGGTGTATTGACTGTCTGGAGAATGGCAATAGCATCTACACTCCCAAGGCGCTGTGTGCCTCTGCTCGCTGGCAGTATGACCGCTGGATCACAGCCTTCCATGACAAGAAGAAGCTGCTCACCTACATGGACTACCGCGCTTACTGGGAAGACAAGCATCAGAACATGCACATCTATGTGGGCGACCGCAAGCCAGTGGAGTACTACCTCACAAGTCCTGTGAATGAACGAATGCTTTGGGTCGCGGGTGTTATCGATAGCTGCGGGAAGATCAATGGTGAAATTCCATCGCTAATGTTACAGGTCGCTCACCGCGGAGAAGAGTTCGCACTACAGCTAGTCATGATCCTTCAATCTCTGGGCTACCACCCGCGGGTGTCCAGGACCGGACACGTGCTGCTCAACACATGGGATACATACGAGGTCTTCATCTCGTTTGGTCATGTGATCAAGATCATTCATCCGAGTGGGTTGGCTCTATGTGCTAGCCGATCAGTCGCAGACGTCCGCGTGGTTAGCATCGAACCAGTCGACGAGACGGGCCCATCATACTGCTTCACAGAGAAGATCCGAGGACGCGGGATGTTCAATGGAGTCGTCACGGGCAACTGCAATGAGATCAACATCTACACAGATCGAAACAACATCGGTGTGTGCAACCTGGCAAGTCTGTGCCTGTCTAAGTTTGTAAGCAAACCCAAAGAGACATCGACCAACCACTTGGGGCAACCATCCCGCGAGTACGACTACGCCGCGCTGAGTGATGTTGTCAAGACTGTGGTTACCAATCTCAACAGAGTCATTGACAACAACTCATATCCAGTTGCTGAAGGTGAGTACAGTGATAAGATGAACCGACCCATTGGGCTAGGTGTGCAATCACTCGCAAAGGTCTTCATGAAGATGCGCATACCGTTCACAAGTAAGAAGGCAAGGGAAGTGAACCGCAAGATCTTCGAGACAATCTACTACGCGGCGGTTGACCAGAGCTGCGAGCTGGCCAAGGCGCACGGGCCGTACGCCAACTACGAAGGCAGTCTGATGAGCAAGGGCAAGTTGCAGTTTGATCTCTGGGGAGTTACACCAAGTGACCTTTGGGATTGGGAAGCACTTAGAGCAAAGGTGAGTCAGTACGGTGTTCGCAACAGCTTGCTCATGGCGCTCATGCCGACCGCATCGACTGCGCAGATCATGGGCAACACGGAATCCTTTGAACCAATCACATCCAACATGTATCTAAGGACTACACTCTCAGGAACGTTCCAGATCATCAACAAGTACTTGGTCAGGGACTTGAAGGAGCTAGGCTTGTGGAGTCAACAGACTAAGATGGATATCATGCAGGCCAACGGTAGCGTGGCGGACATCTCATACATTCCAAGCAACTTGAAACAAATCTATGCCACGGTCTGGGAGATCAAGCAACGTGACTTGATAGACATGGAGGCGGATAGAAACGCATACGTATGCCAGTCGACCAGTAGTAACAGATATCTGGAGAAGCCAACGATGGGCAAGCTCAAGGCCATGCATATGTATGCCTGGAAGAAAGGTCTCAAGACAGGAATGTACTATCTCCGAAGCAAGGCGGCGGCGGACGCGGTCAAGTTCACGGTCACGGCTAACACTCCCGGCGCAGCCAGCGCTGCCAGCTCTGCCCCACTGGATGACGAGTGTCTAAACTGCAGTGCATAGACCATACAATGTATATTCAACTGCCGGCTGAGTGATGTATAACAATCAAACACCCACAACACGCGAGTGTTTGTGCAATGGCTATTCGACTTGTCATTCACTGGGGTGATGGGCCCCATGTCCAGAATAGAACGACGCCATTTGCCAATGCTTACGAAATATGGCCAACCATGGGCGCCTTTGAACGGCCAAAATACATCGCAATCCCCTCGCCACTTGACGCCGGATTCGCCGCATGTAAGCCATACATGCATCAAAACGCCAGAAGTCTTCACATCCTAAGAAATCTGTGCGAGATATCGACCAAGCGAGTGACGGATCCAACCTTTGACCATGGTGATACGTTTGTACCACTCAACATTCATGAGATTCACATGTGGTTTGCCCCGGGAATAAGACCACCGTGGCTGTGGCGAAACTCTGGTCAATCACGTCTCTGGAATAAAGAGCTACCAGCATGTATAGAGAACGTGCCACACACTGTGGTGTATCATGGCAATCATCCACCGAGAGTACTCACATTTGACGACGATGGCATGCGCATGGCTCGCGGATATAGAGAGTACTTAGAGCATTGTGGTTACAACGCATACTAGCAAACCACGCTGCTTGCGAGCGTTATGGTCAATCAAGAGGTTCGTGGAACGGGTGGTAAATTTAACGCCTCGCAACAACTGGTTGTATGCGGCGCATCATGGCCATTAGACTTATCATTCATTGGGGCGATCAACGGGGCATAGATTGGCTCGCGACACCGTTTGCCGGTATCTTCCGGATACGCCCGGGCTTTGGCAAACGAGAGCGGCTGAAATATCAAGCGGACCAGTCGAACCAAGCAGACACCAATCTTGGATTTGCCGGCTGCATGCAATATTTGCGACGCGAGTCATTTGAATATCACATGTTGCACGATATATGCTATATATCCACCAGGCGATTGATGGAGCCAGACTTTGACCATGTTGAAACGTTTATACCATTGAACATTCATGAGATTCACATATGGTCTGAACCAGACATGCCACTACCATGGATGCACATCAAACCAAAGCGATCACGCTTCTGGCGCCAAAAGCCCCCCACATTTCTAGAGAATATACCACACATGATTGTGTACCATGGAGAGTATCCATCACGCACACTACGATGCGAAGTCTCCAAGCGATATGTCGAGTACTTTGAGAATGATCACCTCGACACTTAGTATACGTAGCATCAAGAAGCGCTACGTAGGGAATTAGTGTCGTTGATTACCACTAAGTGGCTTGGGTCTACACAAATTACTCTGCAAGACTCCGCGAGGTAGGCGTCCCCGCAGTCCCCGCAACAGCTGCGGAGACTAGTAAATGCTCATTCATAAGATAAATGTTGCGAGCAGCATTCACATCTCGATCCAATACGTGGCCACAGCCACAAGTGAATCTTTTTTGGCTAGTCAACTTACGATTCAACACACCACATGCTGAACATGTTTTAGACGACCACTCTTCACTACACTCGATCAATCTGCCGCCAGATCTCTGCATCTTATCTGTCAAGAGACTTCGGAATGAATAATGAGACCATGTGAGCATGGAACGAGAAGTCTGACTACTAATACGACTTTGTTTCTTGGTCATATCAGAAGTGTTAAACACCGGCAACAGGACTTCATCGTAGTTATCACTCAACCACTTGGCGCACTTGTGGTGCATGTCTTTAACCATGCATTTCACTCTTTGGAACAGTCTATAGATGAGATGATTTAGTCGATGGCGCTCACGTCTGCATGTCGACTTACTTAGCTTGGACTTAAGTTTGTCTATCAACAGACACCTTCTAAACACAGCTTCTTTGGAATCAGTAACCCCCATGGTTAAACCACTTGGGTCATACACGGTGATAAAATCTCTAACGCCAGGGTCGATGGCACATGCTCTGTGTTTAGTCTCTTGACTGAATGTCCTGTATCTGGGAATGCACATGTAAAAGTGACCTTCTCTTGTCATTTGTAAGCGCACAGAGTAGTCGAGTGGAGGCAAGACTTCTTTGATGCGAATACCGGTGCCTTTCTTTAAGCCGAAGTACTTTGGGGCAAAGCAAACTGCTTTCACGTCACCACATACGGCTTTGATTCCACGGGCTTGTAATTCGATTGAGGTTGTGTTGTCTTTGCGTGATTTGAACTTCAACGATGGGAAGCTCGTATTTTTATCCTTGGCCTTAAGGGACTTAAAGAGTGCCTTTGATGCGACTATCGCCTTTACAAAATCTCTATATGTTGAGTTCATGACCTCCTCTGGGACTTCCAAATGATAAGCTGGTAAGTGTTTTTCTAGAGAGTGCTTCTGCGATATTCCCCGGTATTTGTCAGCAAGTGCCTTCTTGGATAGGCTGTAACAATCAACTCTAGATACTTCGACTAGCTTGTTGTATATTGACCTGTGAGTGCCAAACATCTTACGCAGTTGTGTCTTCTGCTGTTTCGTCGGATATAGCTTGATTTTGATCGCGCTGTTGGGCGGTTGCTTGTTCTTTTCTAAGTCGCTTGAGCACTCCTCCCTTCTTTCCGTTTCGCCTAGCGACAAAGACGTTGACGATTGAGAGCAGGTCTTCTTGGAGCTCTTGAGTCTCCAAGTCCTTGAGCTCTCGTTCGTCTCTATGTTCGTCAGAGTAAACCATGATTTGGACCTTATGCTCCTTACACATTTTTTCGAAGAGCGCAACGCATGTTAGCAAACCACGCGCTAGCAAACCACGTGGCTTGGCGGTGGTGCTTTATTTTTTGATGTATTAATGATTGTCCGAGTACTCTACTGTAGACCACAGATGAGTGTGCTCCGCTTCGGCCACCACCTTGCGTGAGATGGTTGAACCATGTGGAGGGACACTGACTGGCGGAGATGTTAGCTCAAGCCACGGCTTGACATGGAATGTGGTCTACAGTGAAGGGCTGAGATGCGAACTAGAGCATATAATCAATTCTCAGATCTAATAAATCTAGTCGGAAGTGAAAGCAAGCGGCGATGGCATACTCTAGGGGTAATCCGGGCGCAAACACTGGTGTCTCTCGTAGAGCAAGCAATGTCGACGACAAGTCGCAGTCTTAGCAAGAACACGAACTGGCAGATATTTTTTTGCCCACCATACAAGCACGGCAATGTCGCTTGCACCCACTCACTCACGCAACGCTAACATGACACTGTATGATCGCATGCATGTGAAACTGCCACAGCTCAAGTGGATAGATGTTGACGCCTTGGAAGAGTACTATGATACAGGTTCGAACTGTATTGGAACGGTTGACTCAACAAACCCGCTTGCGGTGGACGCGATGGTATTCAACTGGTTGCTATCCACCAGAGAGAACAACATTGATCGATTGAAGATGAGACTTCACTACGCCAACACGCAGTTGGAAACATTATCTAGACACACTAGACGTTGTACATATATCGCCATCGCATCAACCGCACTGTCGACCATAGCCATAGTGACATCCATTGCAACAATTTGGACATGCCGGCAAAAACAACCACCGATGTAATTCCAGAGACTACAACCACTGCTCCTGTTGGTGTGACAAAGGAGAAAGCTACTCGTAAGAAAGCGGCTAGCGAGAAGAAGCCGGCCGAAAAAAAAGTAGCGACAAAGAGAGCACCTAGAACAAAGAAGACTACCACTCCCGCTAGCAATATGGTGGACACTCCCGCGGACACTCCCGCCGGCAATGTTGTTAGCACACCCGCGGATACTCCAGTTGACACTCCTGTCGGGGATGTTGTTAGCACTCCAGCGGACAGTCTCACCGCAAGTGTGAAGGTGACAACCTATTGCGGCAATGAGTTTTACTTCAGATCAAGTGACCAACTTGTTGTAGAGGCTTATGACCCAGTGAGTGGAATGGATGCCAGCCGCAAGGTGTATGCAGATGAGCTGCAAGTAAATTGGCGAATCCCATGTGAGTGGCGGGAAGAGATTCACTTGGGTGACAGCAGTGACACACAGGCGGGGGTTGATGTTGATGACCTCATTCAGAAGACTATAGAAATTATGACGCACCCGAAGGCCGGAGCCCAGCTCATCAAAAGTGGCGATGCGTGTTGGGTCAAGTGCCGCTTGCCTTGCTTGGACAACAATGCCGCTGAATGCGACGAGCACTCGGAGGGGAATGTCAAGCTGTTTGATGAAAATCATTTGCGAGAGATTGTATGGCGCTGGCGAGCCATCGGCGGAAACGTGTGCATCGCTAAGAACAAATTGGTTCGACGAGTGTTTGTTCGATGTAATGTGCGCGGCCCGCATATGTCCGAGGCTGTGAGCGATGTGCTTGACATCATCTTCAAAGCCAACGTGATGAACTTCATCACTAGTCATCATTCTGGTGAGCACAAGAAAGCACTACCCGCGAAATGGCTATCATCTCTAGAGACTAACATTGATGAGTGGAAGGAACACTACGCTGTCAAGTCTATAGAAGAATATCACCTCGCCACTGAGGGGGGTGGTATGGGTGAAGGCGTGTACTGTGATGTCGGCAGCATTGTTGAACAGCAGCGCGCTAACGGTTGGTATTACAACATTAAGCTAGTGATGTAAACCAAGTCACTACCACAAGCAAGCAATATTTTTTTGCCTGACTCTCTTGGGCTTGAACAGCTTGAACAGATGACTCCGCTTGTGCTTGGGTGTAGGGCTCGTAGAACGGACAAGCTTGGTGAGCTTGATATGGTAGAAGGTGATGATTTTGACCTGCTCAGACACGTGTCTGAGGTCAGAAAGCAGGGTGGTACAGTGATCTCCAACAGCTACATCCTGACTCCAGAAAGCTTCAAGTTCTGTCTAGCACAAGCTCAGCTTAGCCCGAGACAAGCAAAAGCTGGATGCTCTTGGTATGGTCGAGTGTGGATATTTTCCCGCAGTCTCGAGAGCAAGTCAATGCCATGGCTCTTGGGGCTTGTGTTTGGGATGTAGATTTTACGCTGCGAGATATCTCGCAGCGTAAACGCGAGGCGGATATTTTCCCGTAGACTCGAGATCAAGTCAATGTCATTGGTCTTGGTACTTGGTCCGCTAGCTACACCCAAGCCAAGGAGTTTGCCATCACCCGTGGCAACCAACAGCACCCTTTCACTCTGAACCAGTTCATGGATGAAGCCCACCGGATGTTCTACAGCCACGTAGACATCTCCTTTAAGAACTACTTCATGGAGATCGTGGATCAAGAAGGAGAGTTCGTCGTCCACCACTCTAAGCTCGTGGAGTACGGCGTGATGACCAGTGATAGATCTTCAGCAGTAAAGACAAAGCTTGATGCTCTTGGCATGGTCGAGGGTGTAGATTTTGAGCTGCAAGATATCTTGCAGCTCAGAAAGCAGGGTGGGACAAACATTGTCAAGTCCTACATCTTGACCCCAGAAAGCTTCAAGAAGTGCTTGATGCGCTCTCGCCGATACACCGGACAAGATGTGGATCCAGCAATCTATGCGGATTACTTCCTCCTGCTGGAGAAGCTTATTTTTTTATCATTGGACTCCGTCTCCCTCCCAAGAGGAGGGCCGGCGACTCCAGTCTCAAGAGCTAATCAATGCCATGGTTCCTGGGGGCTTGCAGGAAAATTGATTTTTTTACAGCAGTCAAACCACAGCTAACAACACACCCATCCAAACACCAACCACCACCAACCATGAGCACCAGCGCTACCGCTAGCTATACCCAGGCCAAGGAGTTTGCAATTGCCCGTGGCAACCAACAGCACCCTTTCACCCTCAGCCAGTTCATGGATGAAGTCCACACGCGCTTCTACAGCCACGTGGACATCTCGTTCAAAGACTACTTCATGGAGATCGTGGACCAAGAAGGGCAGTTCGTCGTGCACCACTCCAAGTTGTTGGAGTACGGCGTCGTGACTAGTAAGCGCTCATCAGACATCAAGGACAAGCTCGACGCTTTTGGCATGGTAGAAGGTGTAGATTTTGAGCTGCGGAGTACTCCGCAGCTCAGAAATCAAGGTGGAACAAACATTGTTAAGAGCTACATCTTGACTCCAGAAAGCTTCAAGAAGTGCTTGATGCGCGCCCGCCGCCATGCTGGGCAGCCTGTGGATCCAGTGATCTATGCGGACTACTTCCTCCTTTTGGAGAAGATGGTGAAATTGTTCTCTCTGTACGAGAAATCCAAAGCCGAGGCAATGATTGCGTCTCAAAACGTTCGTATTGAGTTCATGATTGCCGAGATGCAGCGTGAGCGAGACGACGCACAGCGTGAGCGAGAAGAAGCACAGCGTGAGCGAGAAGCAGCCAAGCAACGTGACGCGGAGCAGCAACGCAAGATCAACGAGCTACTCGGATATGCTGTTGAGACTAAAGAAGCACTGGTTGAAACCAAGGAAGCTCTTGTTGAGACCAACGTGAAGCTCGACGACGTCAAGACTGAGTTGGTTGAGGCAAACGTTGATCGCTACGAGTTCAAGAAGCAGTTCAGTCTTGTGATTGATCAGCTTGATGAAATGTCTGAGAAGCTTGACGAGGCCAAAGAAGAGCGCAGTGAGATCAGCGATGAGCTGGCTGAGACCAGAGAGCAAGTGATGTTGATTAGCGAAGAGCTGACTGAGACCAGAGAGCAAGTTGCGTTGATCTCTAATGAGCTTGGCATTGAGCAGAACTTGCGTCAAAATGCAGTGCTTGCAACTGAAGTCGCCCAGAACGCACTTATGGATCAGATGACTAAGTCCGGAGCGGTGAACGCTGACCCTGGTCTCCATCACGTTGGTTGCATCATGGGCCGTTGGCGCGATGGCGAGTTGGAACTAAACTTCATTGGACGTCAACTCAACTCGGCAATTACAATTGCCCGCGCCATGGCGCGTGATGGTTACAGCCCGGTGATCCCAATGTTCTTCTCTGTTGATCCAATCGCTCTTCGCTGTGCTACTGCTGAGAAGAACAAAGAAGATGTCCTCAGCGTGTTCGATCGAGTGACTAAGACTCTTCGTAACGCGTTTGGTCGAACGCTTCAGAAGCTCGGATTCAAGGCGGACGCTATTGTGCCGGCGATTGGCAAGCAGAAGACATTCATTCCACTTGGCTGCTCTTTCACTCAGGAGAACTTCC